>Ga0308171_1000120_pt1 | contig 241987 bp, 211 predicted proteins | sample PhyGR1_FD_202135 | JGI IMG/M metagenome (GOLD analysis project Ga0308171, IMG submission 202135) | Phyllosphere microbial communities from UC Gill Tract Community Farm, Albany, California, United States - DLSLSG.R1 | ecosystem: Host-associated > Plants > Phyllosphere > Unclassified | place...
CGACGATCTTCAGCGTGTACGAACCACGGGTGACCGCGCCGACCTGGGTGTTGAGGAAACCGTCGTCCCAGTAGATTTCCGACTGGGTGCCGAAGCGGTTGTCCGGCAGTTCCTTCAGCGAAACGAAGAAGGCAGCCTGCTGCGAGCCCGGCTGGCCGCCGAACTTGAAGCGCTCCCAGCTCTGCTTGATGAAGGTGCTGACCAGGCCGTCGCCGGCGAAGATCGACTGCGAGTTCAGATCATCCGAGCGCCACTCGTAGCCACCCGGCTCGGCAACGAAGGCGGTGATCGCGCCATCCTGCAACAGCAGCAGGCCGTAGCCCTCGGGCACGACGATCTTCGAACCGTTGCTGATGATGTTGGAGGAGCCGCTGGTGTTCGAACCACGCCCGGCATTGGTGCCCTGCGGCACCGCCGCGAACAGGGCTGCCGTGGACGGCAGGCCGGTCGGCACGGTGTAGAAGTCCTTCCACTGGTCGGCCAGCACACCGCCGACTGCACCCTTCACCGCTTGTACCAGACCCATGACCTACTCCCTGTAGTTGCCGGACAGGCACCGCGCCTGTCGTGCTCGGCTGACTATAGAGGAGGCAGGCTGCGTGCGGCTAGCGGACGGGTGGACCTCCATTCATCTCGCGTCACAGCCCAGGCTGCGGTTGATCAGGCCTGGCCGATCAGCGGCACCCGTTCCGGAGCCCATCGCTGCAATGCGACAGTCCGGCCTGGGCACGGCCCCGCAGCGGATCAAGCCCGCACAGTGCTGGCAACCCGAGGTTCCGGAGCCGGCGCCGATGATTGCTCCATTACACATTCCAGGCCTGAAGCATCTGTGTCCAGCAGGCAGGTGGCGAACAGCAGGAAGCGATACGCATCGGTGAAATTCGATCCCAGCCCGAACGAAATCCTGACCGCACCGCAATCACCCTTCTCCAGGATCTTCTCGTCGAATGTGGTGCAGTCGAGAATCTTCCCGGTCTTGTCCAGTTCACAGTGCTCGGCGCCTGCGGTAGCGTAGGTCGCCTGCTGGACGGCGCCCAGGTTGCAGAAGCAGCCATTGCGCAGGGTGATGCCGAACCGGTCTGCGGCGCGCTTGATGCGGGCGTGCGGCAGGATGGAGCCATAGCAGTCGAAGAAGTTCAGCATCAGCGTCGCGCCCCGCTGCGCAGCGGGCGGGCCATAGATCTGGCACAGCGGCAACGCGCCGCCGATGTGGTGGCGAAGCGATGACAGCTGCGCTTGCAGCCACTCGGCCAACGCACGCGAGCGCAACGCGACCGCTTCCACTCCGCCCAGCGCAGCCACGAATTCAAAGCCTCTGGCGATGGCGGGGAAGGCGGCGTAGTTGGGCGTGCCGACTTCGAATCGCTGGCCCGCATCGCGGTACAGCAGGCGATCGGTGGGTGACCATGGCCCGGAGTAGTAGCACACGCCACCACCGGCAAACGACGGCGGTTTCAGCAGGTCGAGTGCGGCCCGCCGGGCGAGCAGGCAACCGGCGCCGGTGGGGTAGCCGAAGATCTTGTAGAACGACGCCACCACGAAATCGGGGTGATGACGGCCGCAGTCAAGCCGGTATTGCGGCACCAGGGCGGCCGCGTCACACAGCACCGTCGCGCCATGTGCCTGGGCCCGCTCGATCCAGGCCAGATCGTGCCGGGCGCCGGTCGCATTGGATTGCGCGGGAAAAGCGAGCAGATGAGGGGCGCCGGGCTGCAGCCGCTGCAACGCGCGCCACATCAGCCCTTCATGCAACAGCAGTTCGTCATCCAGCGGAATGTACTTCACCTGTGCGCCCTTCGCCGTGGCGTACTCGCGCAAGCCGTGTACCGAGGTGTGATTGTCCTTGGTCAGCAGAGCCTGCGACCCGGCCTGGAACGGGAATGACTCGGCCACCAACCGGATTGCGCTGCTGGCATTGGCGGTGAACAGTATCTCGTACTCCTCCGGCGTGGTTCCGAAGAAGGCGTGGATCTGCTCACACGCCCCATGAAGTGCGTCCTGGGATGCTTTCGATCCGCTGTGCGGATTGCCGAGAATCGTCCGCTTGAGTGCCTGGTAATCCTGCTCAAGCAGGCTGTCGGGTGGCAATGTTCCGCCCACGTGATCCAGATAGGTCACCTGTTGCTCATCCAGCCGCGCATATTCCTGCTGACGCATGGCCTCGACCTGATCATGGGGATAATCGGGGTGGTCGGCGAGGAACTGTGCGCGAGCGCTTTCGAAGCCGCGCATCGCGCGCGCGTCCTGCTGCAGCGGCAGGTGGAAGGCCAGCAGGGGTGAGAAATCCGGTGCCCGGAGGGCGGCCTGCGCAGGGGTGTGTGCAGCATCGACACAGCCGCGCAGCAACCAGGCTTCCACCTGGTAACGCCGGTCTGGCACTGCTGCATGGACGGCATCCAGCATCGCGTCCAGATAGCGTTCCCTGCTGGGGGCGTCGCACTGGTTGAACTCCTCCAGAAGGATGCAGGCGTTGAACAGGAACTCGCGCACATCGGCGTCGCCCATGGCAAACGCGAGGGGCCGCAGTTCAGCCATCTCGCCCTCGCGTGGGGAAAGTCCTTCGATCGCGAACGCGCGTGTGATGGGCGACGGGTCGGTCAGGCTCAGGGCCGCATCCATCAGCCGGGAGGGCATGCCGAAGTGCTGCCGTGACTGCTCGCGGGCCAGCTCGAACAGCTGGTTGTAGTGGAATGCCGTGGCGTAGACCCGTCCGCCAGGGCGGAGCACTCGCCTGAACTCGCGGGCGACGCGCGCCTTGTCCGGCGGGAACATCAGGCCGAACCCGCAGACGATGACGTCGAAGCTGGCGTCGGCGAAGGGCAGCTCCGCCATGTCTACATCGGCAAGGAGGGGCACGTTGCGCTGCACCTCATCGCTCAGCACGCTGCGTGCCACGTTCACAGCGATCGCTGAGAGATCGGTGGCGACCAACCGTAGGCCGAGCGGCCTGCTCAGGTGCTGGTAAAGGTTGGCGGTGATGACCCCGGTTCCGCAGGCGACCTCCAGGACGTCGGACGCGTTGAAACCGTCCCGGATGTCGCCAGCGATCTCCTCGGCCAGCAGCTTTCCGTAGGGACCGAAAATGCGCTGGCTCAGTACGCGCTCATAGAACTCCATGAACGTGCTGAGAGACCATTTCCGTTCGGATACAACCTTGCACTGATGCGGCGAGACATCAAGCATGGCACGCTCCCTGTGGCCGGAGGCCGGTGAATCTTCGCCGCCTTTATTGCATGGGAGTAAATGCCTTTAAGTGATATTAATCACATAAAGCGGGATTGATAATCCGTGAAAGGCCGGGCAGCCCTATATTCCCCCCATTCATGGGGCAATGGCCCCATTCGGCGCTTGCGTCATTCTGTTCTGCAACATCGCTTCGCGCGGGCTCAGCGCACCGACTGCGGCACCCGGCGCAGCTTGCCGGTGTCGTATCCCATTGCCTTGATGCGGGCCACCGCCTGCTGGTAGTCCGCTTCGCTCACCTGCGGCGTACGCGCCATGTACCACACGTAGTCGCGCTTGCTGCGGGCCACGATGGTCTGGGTGTAGCCCTCGTCCAGCCAGGCAATCAGGTATTCGGCCTGGATGGGCCAGATGAACTGCATGCCCCACACCGCACCATTGCCGTGTTTTTCCACACGGCCCACCGGGTGCATCGACTTCTGTGGTGACTGGAAGCTGCCCTTGCGATAGGTGAAAGTGGTCTGGATGCGGCCATCGGCCTGCAGCGCGTAGCTTTCCACCGCGTCGAACGCTTCCCGCTCGGGCCGGGACGGAATATGGGCGATGACATACCAGTCGCCCATGAAGCGCGGCACGTCCACCTTCGGAGGCAGCGGAATGGGGCGGGTGTCGTGGCTGCTGCAGCCTGCGCCGAACAGGGCAACGGCCAGCAGCGGGAACAGCGATGCGATACGCATGAGGGGGTCTCCTTCAACGCGGGCGGAACAGGTAGTGGGCGACCAGCCATTGCTGGCCGTCGTCGTAGCCGAACAACTCGGCGCAGGCCATCCAGAACATGCGCCAGCGCTGCCACCAGATGCGTGCGGCCGCTTCGTCGCCATAGGTCTGTGCCAGCACCGGCAGCAGCTGTTCACGGGCGGCATCCTGGTTGGCCAGCCAATGGTTGGCCGTGCGCTGGTAGTGCGTGCCGTCCAGCAGCCAGCGCTGCTCCAGCACCAGGTCGCGCTGGAAGTGCAGCAGCGTGTCCGCTGCCGGCATCAAGCCGCCGGTGAAGAAGTGCCGGCCCATCCAGTTGTCGTCGCCCTCGGTCTCGAACGGATACATCAGCGTGCGATGGGCGAAAATGTGTACGAACAGCGCGCCGTCCGGCTTCAGCCAGCGGGCAATGCGGCCCAGCAGGCGATCGTAGTTGCGGACATGCTCGAACATCTCCACCGACACGCAGCGATCAAATGCAGCGGCAGGTAGGTCCAGCTGGTTGACGTCCCGGGTGAGCACCTCGACGTTGCCCAACCCGCGCGCCTCGCACTGCGACAGGATGTGGCTGCGCTGGCTGTGCGAGTTGGAGACGGCAGTGATGCGCGCATCCGGGTAGCGCTCGGCCATCCACAGCGTCAGCGAGCCCCAGCCGCAGCCCAGCTCGAGAATGTCCTGGCCGTCGGCCAATCCGGCGCGCTGCCCATACAGCTCCAGCATCGCGTCCTCGGCCTGGTCCAGCGTCTCGCGGCCGGTACGGTAGTAGCAGCTGCTGTACTTCAGGCGACGCCCCAGGCAGCCCTGGAAGAAGGCCGCAGGCACTTCGTAATGCTGGCGGTTGGCCGCATCCACGTGCAGTGCCAATGGGCTGCCAGCGAGCTCGGCGATACGGCGGCTGAAGCGCTGCGCCTGCTCTTCCATGCTGCCGCTGGACTCCTCGGCCAGGCGTTGCGCGCACAGGCGGCGGATGCCGGCCCGCAGCGCCGCATCGGGCAGCCAGCCACGCTCGGCCCAGCCGGTAAGGCCGGCTTCCGTATCGGCAACCGGAGCGAGGGACGGGGTGCTGTTCATCGGGATCACTCCTTGGGGCTGCGCGGAAACCAGGGGAAGAACATCGGGGTGCTGCGCTGGTAGTGGCGATAGTCATCGCCTCGACTGCGCAGCGCCTGTTTCTCGGTAAAGGGAACGCCACTGAGGTAGCGCAGGAACACGTACATCAGCACCGGCCCGGACCAGGCCAGCCACCACAAGGGCGAGCCGGCTGCCAGCAGTACATAGGTGAACCAGTGCAGCCACTCGAAGAAGTAATTGGGATGGCGTGTGTACCGCCACAGTCCTTCGCGGCAGGTCCGGCCCTTGTTCGCCGGGTTGGCGCGGAAGCGTGCCAGCTGGCGGTCGGCCAGTGCTTCGCCGCCTACGCTGAGCATCCACACGACGACCGCCGCCGCGATCCAGGCAGCCATATCGCTGCGCGGATTGCTGGCCACAGCCGCGAACGGCAGCGCAAACAGCACCACCAACAGCGCCTGCGCCATGAAGAAGCCGAAGATCCTGCCCTGGTGGCCGTGCCAGTGGTCGCGCAGATAGCGGTAGCGACCGTCCTCATCCTCGCTGCGTACGCGGCGCCACAGATGCAGGGCGAGACGACTTCCCCACAGGCCGCCCAGCGCCGCCAGTGCGATGCGTGGCTGCAGCGCGCCATCGCCCAGCCATGCAAGCAGCAGCGCGCCTGCCGCCACGCCCTTTGCCCACAGGACATCGACGATGCCGATGTTGCGGTGCCTGCGCTGCCAGGCCCAACCCCAGGCCATGATCAGCACGGCATACAGCAGTACCCACCACAGAATGCTCATCAGGCGGCTCCGATCAATGGGGTGTCACGATTGCGGGGCGTTCCGCGACGGGCGACGGCGCACAGCAGCGACAGCGCCACGCACCAGCCCAGCGCCAGGGTTGCCACACCCAACCAGGCCGGAGCGCTGAAATGTACGGCCTGGAAACCCCGCGCCGCAGACAGATACGCCAGCGGCGCCAGCAGGCCCAGGGCCACCGGCAGCATCCAGTGCCGCTGCAGGAACGCCATCGACGTCGTCAGCGTCATCGCAAAGGCCGCCCACAGCGCGAAAATCCACGGGGGCGGCACCCATCCAAGCGGTGCGGCGGCGTACTGCACCGCACCGCTGGCTGCAGCGCTGCCATCCACCAGCCACGCACACCCCAGCGCGAGCAACAGCAGGCGCAGCTCCAGGCGTGGCCGCGACGAGGCAAGCAACTGGCTGCCGACATACAGCGTGGCCGACAGCAGGGCCGGCCATTGCCAGCCGCGGCCGGCACCGGCAACGGCGCACAGCCATACCAGCTGGTTGCCGATCACGTTGACCCAGGTGCGGCGCATGTCAGCCGGCCCGTTGGCCATGGACGTCCGTTTCGGGACGATAGCCCGGCCGTGCCAGCAGCAGATGTGAGACGCCAATCGAGCGCTCCAGGAAGCCGCCTTCGCAGTAGGCCAGATAGAACTCCCACAGCCGGCAGAAGCGGTCATCGAAACCCTGCGCACGTACCGCCGGCAACTGCGCCAGGAAGCGCTGCCGCCAGGCGCGCAGGGTGAGTGCATAGGAGTGGCCGAAATCCTGCTGGGCAATCAGCTGCAGGTCGCAGGCCCGGGTCTTGGCCGCCAGGATGGCATTGATCGAGGGAATGAAGCTGCCGGGAAACACGAAGCGCTTGATGTAGTCCACGCTCCGGCGGGCCTGCTGGTAGCGCTGGTCCTCGATGGTGATGGCCTGCAGCAGGGCCACGCCATCGGGCTTCAGCAGCCGCTGCAGGGTGGCCATGTAGGTGTCCAGATACTCGGCACCGATGGCCTCGATCATCTCGATCGACACCAGCTTGTCGAACTGGCCCTGCAGATCACGGTAGTCCTGCATCAGCAGGGTCACGCGCTCCTGCAGGCCCGCCTCGGCCACACGCCGGGCGGCAAGCGCGTGCTGTTCGGCGGAGATGGTGGTGGTGGTCACATGGCAGCCATAGTGCTGGGCGGCATGCAGGGCGAACCCGCCCCAGCCGGTACCGATCTCGACGACGCGATCACCGGGTTGCAGCTGCAGCTGCTGGCAGATGCGGTCCAGCTTCCGGCGCGAGGCGGTTTCCAGCGAGTCGCCGGCTTCGCTGAACACTGCCGAGGAGTACATCAGGTCCGGCGACAGGAACAACGCGAAGAAATCATTGCCCAGATCGTAGTGCGCGGCGATGTTGCGGCGACTGCCTTCGCGGCTGTTGCGCCGCAGGCGGTTCCAACCGCGCAGCAGCCAGCCGCCGATACGCGCCGGCCCGCGTTCCATGCCGTCGAGCAGGTCGCGGTTGCGCACCAGCAGCCGCACCAGGGCCACCAGGTCATCGCAGTGCCAATCGCCGTGGATGTAGCTTTCGCCCGCGCCAACGCTGCCCTGCGCGGCCACCTTGCGGTAGAACGCCATATCGCTGATGGTCACCGTGGCCTGCAGTGCGCCGGCACGATCGCCGAGGATGACCTCGCCCAAGGGGTCGCGCACCCGCAGCCCGCCTTCGCGCAGCGGTGCCAGTACCGCCAGCAGCCTCCGCCGTAGGAAGACGTCCATTGCGCCGGGTCGGGGCAGGGCAACGGAAGGATTCAGCTCGTTCATCGCGGTTTCTCGGCAAGCGTGGGGTGGTCATGCACGGGATTGCGCTTCAGCCACAGGCGCAGTGCCTGCCAGTGGATCGCGGCTACCACCTGCACGGTCATCAGCGGGTAGAACGCCAGGACCCGGGCCAGGCCGCGGCCATCGAGCGGGCGTCGCTGCATTGCCTGGGTGGCATCGAACTGCCGGACACCCTCACGCCAGACCTGCATATGTACGCGCAGGTCATCGCCGGGCGGGGTGAAGCGCCAGTCGTAGCGGCAATCCATCGGCATGAAGGGGGAAACATGGAACGCTTTGTCGAACTGCCAGCGCAGGGCACGCCCCTGCGGCTGTGCACGTTCAACAGGCAGCACATAGGCGTGCCGTTCCTTCCACGGCGTGTTGGTGATGTCGGCGACGATGCAGTCCAGGGTGCTGCCATCGGCCCGGTAGCAGTAATAGAAGCTGACCGGATTGAACACGTGGCCACCGAAGCGCAGGTGGGCCAGCAGCCGCACCGGACCGTCCGGGCGCCGGCCCAGCACGGTCGCGGCATGGTCACGCACGGCGTCTGCCAGCGATGCCCTGGGATCGCCGAGATAGTCGCTGCGGCGGAACTCTGCCAGATTGCGGCGCCCGACCGACCACAGCCAGCGCCCGGCAAAGACCTGGTCCAGCTCGTCCAGGTCCAGCAGCAGCTGCGCGATCGGGTAGCGGAAGGCATGCGGATGCGGCTGGTGCCGGCGGTGCATCACCTGCCCGAAGTAGAGGGCGCTGGCGCTCATGCGGCCACCTCCACCTGCAGGGGAGGCGGCGCGCCCGCATTGCGCTGCCGTAGCGCATCCACTACGTGGCGGGCACTGCGGATTCCATCTTCATGGAAACCCCAGCCCCAATACGCACCCGCGAACCAGGTATGCCGATGCCCCTGCACCTCGGCCCAGCGCTGCTGTGCAGCCACTGCAGCGTGGTCATGTACCGGATGCGCGTACTGCAGGCGGCGCAGCACCTTGGCCGGATCGATGGCCTCGCTGCGGTTGAGGGTCACCACCAACGGCGTATCACCAGGCAGCCCCTGCAACAGGTTCATGCAGTAGCTGACCGTGCAGGGTGCGGCGGGGTCGCGCGGTACATGCGCGTTCCAGGCCGCCCACGCCTTGCGGTTGGCGGGTAGCAGGGAGGCGTCGGTGTGCAGTACGGCCTCGTTGGGCTGGTACCGGATCGCACCCAGCACCGCATGCTCGACCGGATCGGCGTCGGCCAGCAGGGCAAGGGCCTGGTCGCTATGGCAGGCCAGGATCACTTCATCGAAGCCTTCAATGCCGCTTGCGGTGTGTACGCGTGCCCCCCAGGGCATGCGTTCGACTGCAAGCACCGGGCACTCCAGCCGCTCGTGCACCCTCCAGTGCGCACGCAGGGCGTCCACATAGCGCGCCGAACCGCCCTTGACCACGCGCCAGGGCGCGCGCCCGGTCATCTGCAGCATCTGGTGATTGGCCATGAACTGCACCAGGTAACGCGCCGGGAAGTCCCGCACCTGCGCGGTCGGCGAGGACCACAACGCCGAGGCCATCGGCAGCAGGTGTTCCTGCACGAACGCGTCGCCATAGCGCTGGCTGTGCAGGTACTGCCCCAGCGTGGGGCCCTGTTCCTCGCCCAGCAGCAGGGGGGCGTCGCGATAGAAGCGCCGCAGATCGGCCAGCATTCCCCAGAAACGCGGCGAGAGCAGGTTGCGGCGCTGGCAGAACAGGCCATCGAGCGACGTGGCGTTGTACTCCACGCCGCTGCGCTCGCTGTGCATCGAGAAACTCATCGTGGTGGGCTGCGAGTCCACGCCAAGTTCGTCGAACAACGCCGAAAGCAGCGGGTAATGATGCGGATTGAAGACGATGAACCCGGTGTCGACCGACATCCTGCGGCCGTCCACCGTCACCTCGTGGGTATGGGTGTGGCCGCCCAGGTAGTCGTTGGCCTCGAACAGGGTGACGTCATGCTCGCCGTCCAGCCACCACGCGCTGGCCAGACCCGCGATGCCGGAACCGATGACCGCGATACGCATGTCAGTGCCTCGCCTTGGCCAGTACCCAGGCCGGGATGGGTTTGAGGCGCTTCACCAGGCCCAGCGCAGCCATCGCGCGCAGGCCATACCAGCTGATGTCGATCTCCCACCAGCGGAAGCCCTGGCGCGCGGTACCAGGGAAGAAGTGATGGTTGTTGTGCCAGCCTTCGCCGAAGGTCAGCAGCGCCAGCCAGAGGTTGTTGCGGCTGTCATCACGCGTCTCGAAGCGACGCCGGCCGAAGCGGTGCGCCAGCGAGTTGATGGTGACAGTGGCGTGGAACAGCACCACGGTGGAGATGAAGAAGCCCCAGACCAGCAGCTGAGGGCCGGAGGTATGCAGGCCCGGCGCTACACGCTCGAGCACCACCCCTACACCGAACAGCGCAGCGGCCAGCAACACCGGCACCACGGTGTCGAACCGGTCCAACCAGCGCAGCTCGGGGTAGCGGGCCAGATCGGGAATGCGCTGCAGGTCGGTGGCAAACGCGCCACGGGTGAGGAACCAACCCATATGGCTGCGCCAGAATCCGCCCTGGCGCGGGGAATGCGGGTCCTGCGGTTGATCGGCGTGGCGGTGGTGGTGGCGGTGGTGCGCTGCCCACCACAGCGGACCACGTTGCACGCTGGCGGCGCCGATGACCGCGAACACGAACTGCACGGTGCGCGATGCCTCGAACGTACGGTGCGAGAAGTAGCGGTGATAGAACGCGGTGATGGCGAACATCCTGATCGCGTACAGGAACACGGCGACGGCAACCGCTGTCCAGGACACGCCTACCCAGATCACCCCGAGGCAGGCCACGTGCAACAGCGCGAAGGGCAGGGCGCGCAGCCAGTCGATGCGGTCATCCTGGCTGCCATCGATCGCCGCTTCGCTTCCTGCATCGGTATCGAACCAGCGCTGGAAGGTGCGCAACAGGCGCGAACGTCTGCGGAGTGGAGGCGCTGCGGATGCCATGGACGGAAGCCCGAGGGAGTCGATTGGCTACCTCTACGCGTTGCAGTGCAGGTTGGATGCAGTGGATTGCAATCAACCGCGTGTTCACCTGTTCGTAACACCACAGCTCGCTACCAGCGGTCGCTGCAGCTCAGTGCGCCAGCGCTGCTCCGGCTGCTCGCTTGCGGGCGCGGCAAAGCGTACGGTCACCTGCGGATAGTCGCCACGTGCATCGCGCAGGTTGCTGGTACCACGGAACTCCAGCAGGCGGCGGTCTGCATCGTCGTAGACCAGCGACAGACGTGGGGCCACCGCGCCGAACCAGGTATCAAGGCGGACATTCACCGCGTGGGCGGAAAGCCCCTGCCAGCGCACCGGGCCCTGGTACTGCACCTGCACGGGGTAGAAGCGTTGCCGGCCGGGCACCAGAAAGGGCAGGCTGACCGGCGCACCGCCCTGCAGCGTACGCCAGTGGGCCCGCACGGCGGCATCGAAGCCGGCGTCGATCACGGCATCGGCCGGCAGGGGCAACTGCCTGGATCGGGAAGGCGTGGACGTGTCTTCCTTCCAGTCGACCCGGACGGCGCTGGGGTCGACCCTCACGTTGGCCGCTTGACCGCTGCGGGCGTCCTGCAGCACATAGCCCCGCGCCTGTGGCCGGGTGGCTGCCGGCATCTGCTTGCGGGCAAAAGGCTGACCGCCAGGGCAAAGGTATTCCACCCAGCGTTCGCCGCCGTCGTCGGCGCCGCGCTGCCAATGCACTTCGCGGTAGGCAATGATTCCGTTGGCCAGGGTGGCCACGCCCTCCGAACGCAGCAGCGGCGCGGCAGAAGCAGCGCAGGGCATGCAGAGCAGCAACCAGGCAAGACGCATCGGGGCGATCCATGGGAGGCTTGCGGGCCTGTACGCGCGACGGCGCCGGCTGGATGCAGGTTCGATCCCTTCCCGGGTGCATCCAACAGGCGCCACCGTGCGTAGAGGGAAGGACTCCTCTTCACCCAACGGCAGCCCCCGCCGATGTACCGTCCTCCCGCCAGTCCCTCCCATCCCTTCGACACCGCGCGGATCGTGTCCAGTTCACAGCAGCCCAGCAACGAGCCAACGAACTGGAACGGCGAGATGGATGGCGTCGCCCGGTTGCGCGATCGTGACTGCTTCATGCGCATCTACGACCATTTCATGCCGCGCCTGTGCATTTATCTGCGGGGCCTTGGGGCGCCCGCAGCGGTGGCCGAAGAGCTGGCGCAGGAATGCCTGCTGCGCCTGTGGCTGCGCGCAGCCGAGTTCGATCCTGCGCAGGGCGCGCTGAGCACCTGGCTGTATCGCATCGGCCGCAACCTGCACATCGATCGCGTGCGTCGTGAACGCAGCTGGATGCAGGTGCAGGAAGCCGTGGAAGACGCCGCTGCCGCTGACGTCGGCGAGCGCAGCAGCGCCGAGCAGTTTGCCGACCATGCCCGCCTGCGCCAGCGCATCAATGAACTGCCGGCCACGCAGGCGCGCCTGGTTCGCATGTCCTACTTCGAGGCCAAGAGCCACAGCGAGATCGCGCAGGCGCTGGGGATGCCGCTGGGCACGGTCAAATCGCACCTGCGACGCGCGTTCCTGCAGCTGCAGTCGAAGGTTGGGGGCGCGCCATGAATCCGCACCACCACCTGCATGAGTCGACCCTGATGAGCTACGCCGCCGGTGCTCTGCCGGCACCGTTGAGCATCGTTGCCGGCACCCATCTGGAGCAGTGCCCACACTGCCGCCAGCGGCTGCGCGAAGCGGAGGCCATCGGCGCCGCGCTGCTGGAGCAGACCCAGCCCGTGGCGGACGAGGCGCGGCTGGCGGGCCTGCGCGAAGCGATGCTTGCGCAGCTGGTCGAGGTCCAGGCCGATGCGGTGCCGGGCCCACTGCGGTCGATGCCGCGCGAACGCCCCGAGGCGGATCCGGACCATCTGCCGACGTCGCTGCATCCGTACTTCGGCGATTCGTTGGCCCGGCTGCACTGGCGCTGGATGGCGCCGGGGGTGCATTGCATCCGTGCCGAACAGATGCCGTCGCTGATCATGCTGAAGATCGCGCCGGGCAAATGCCTGCCGATGCACAGCCATGGACGCAGCGAACTGACACAGATCCTGCGGGGTTCCTACAATGATGCGTTGGGTCTGTTCGCGCCCGGCGATGTTGCCGACCTGGACGAGGAGGTCGAGCACCAGCCGGTAACGGCGCCGGGCGTACCGTGCATCTGTGTTTCCGCGCTGGATGCGCCACTGGTGTTCAGTGGTTGGCTGGCCCGCCGGATCCAGCGCTTCGTGAAACTCTAGGCGTCTTCAAGGTCAACGCATGCACGGAACACGCCCACTGCGGATTCTGCTGGCCGGCGCGACCGGACTGGTCGGGCAGGGCGTTGCCCGTGCCTGCCTCGCTTCGCCGCAGGTGGCGCGCACCGCTGCCCTGGTCCGCAGCAAGGCCCGGCTCGACGCGCGTATCGAGCAGATCGTGCTGGCCGATTTCCAGCATGCCGGTGCTGTGGGCCCGCAGCTGGCCGGATTCGATGCGTGTTTCTATTGTGCCGGTGCACCGCCGGTCGGTACCGCCGAGGACGAATATCGGAAGGTGACGCTCGATGCCACCCTCGCCGTGGCTGCAGCATGGGCCGAGGCGAATCCGGACGGACGGTTCCTGTATGTCTCCGGCGCACATGCCAATCCCCACAGCCGGATCATGCCCCTGCGCATCAAGGGCGAGACCGAGGCGGCGTTGGCGCAGCTCGCGGTGCGGACCGTCATGCTGCGTGCTGCCGGGGTGCGCCCGGTGGCGGGAACCGGCACCCGCCATGCGGCGTTGAAGCCGCTGTATCGCATTGGCGGCCCCCTGATGGCGATGGCAGGCCGCGTCCTGCCCTCACTGGTGACCAGCAACGAGGCCATCGGCCGCGCGATGATCGTGCTGGCGACGATGCCGGACCCGCCGCCGATGCTGGAATGTGCGCAGATCAACCAGCTGGGTGGCGTTGCTGCAGCCTGATGGCTGCGCTGCACATCTGCTGCACATCGCGCCTACTACAGTCGTTGCTCATCCTTCCGTGACGCATCGACGTGAACCTGCAGCCATCGTCTTCCCTGCTTCGCCCATCGCGCCCAGCGCCTGACAGCGGCCGTTTCGACCTGCTGGATGTCAACGCGCTGCAGGATCCCGGCAGTGGCCGCATCGTCCATCTGTATTCGCTGGTGGCGCGTTGCCTGTGCTGCGAGGTCGTATTCAAGGCGCAGGAGGGCGACGGGCTTGTCAGCACTTCTGCCGCACGTGTATTGCGCTGCCCGACCGGTTGTGGTGAGCAGGCCTTCAGGGGCAGCGCGCTGCGCCAATGGCGGCCGGCAGCGCAAGGGCCCCAGGCATTGCCCGGCTAAAGCACGGCCGGATTGGCCTGCCACACCGCGTAGTTGAGCGCGCTGGCGAACGTCACCCATGCCAGGTAAGGCAGCAGCAGCCACGCCGCTGCCGGGCGCACGCGATGGAAGGCGACGATCGTGGCCACGATCAGCGCCAGCAACAGTGCGATGTCAGCGAACGCCAACGCCCCCTGTTTCCAGCCGAAGAACAGCCAGCTCCACAGCACGTTGAGGGCCAGCTGCAGCAGATAGAGTGCCAGCGCAGGCGCGGCCGCGCGCCATCCGCCCTGACGCCAGACCAGCCACACCGCCAGCGCCATCACTGCGTACAGCACCGTCCACACCGGGCCGAACACGCCGGCCGGCGGTGCCCATGCCGGCAACGTCAGGTTTGCGTAGAAATCCGCTGCCGAGATCGAGGCACGCGCGCCCAGTGCGGCCGCAAGAAGAGTGACGATGGCCCAGCCAAGAAGGCCGACTGCTTGCCTGCGGACATTCACGGTGTCATTCCTCCTGCACGGCCACCGGTTGTGGCAACGCGTTCTACGCAGGCCCGTCGCCACTGGATGCAACCTGCGGCTCAGTCGGCCGTGCCGCCGACGCCGGCCTGTGCCGGGACCGGCAACAGGGCGGGCCGATCGTCGAACCATTCCCGTGCACCGGCCAGGTGCCATTGCCGGCGCTGGCCATCCAGCTCGATGCCGGCGCCCAGCAGGCCCCAGCGGAGGTAGAGGTCGCCACGCTTGCGCTGGTCCAGCAGATCCAGCCGCGCACGCAGCGAAAGGCGCTCGTTCTCCGCCTGCAGTCCATCCAGTACCAGATGCCCGGCGCGCCAGCGCAGGCGGGTATGCGCATCCACCTGGCCGGAGTCGAGCAGGGACAACGCCCAGCGCGGGTAATCGCTGCGCTCGGCAAACAGCGCCAGCAGCGGGCCAGCGTCGCGCATGGCAAGATCGGCGCGTGCGTCCACCTGGAAGGGTGGTTGCGCATCGATGTCACCGCGGGCGATGGTGACCCGGCCCCACCACGGCTGTGAGCGCTGCTGCTCACCCACCTGCACGTTGCGCAGCTCGATCACGCTGCCGCCCAGATCGAAGCGGCGCTGGCTGAAATCGCCGCGCCGCAGCCTGCCATCAACGCGGGCGTCGCCCTGCAGGCCAAGCCCCGCCACCTGCAGGCGTGCGCGCTGGCTGCGCAGGCGGACGCTGCCATTGCCAACCCGGCCCTGGGTATCGAGTTCGACGTCGCCGCTTACCGAGCCAGCGCCCCCCAGCAGCCGCACCTGGCCGTTGCCAAGGTAGCGGTTGTAGGCGGTGAGGTCCGGAATGCTTGCGTCATCGAAGCGCAGCTGCGCGCGCACCCCCTTGCGCAGTTCGCTCAGGCGACCGTCTCCGCTGAGTGTCAGTGCCAGATCGTGCCCATCGAACAACGTGGCACCCTTGGCGCCGCCTGCACGCGCATTGAACGTGGGAAGCTTCACTGCCAGTACCGCGCGGGCAGGCGTTCCGGCCTGCAGTTGCCCATGGGCGCTGGCCGTTCCCTGCATGCGCACGCCGGCCACTTCGGCCACCGCCCGCGCCGCAGGAATATCGACGCTGCTGCCAGCGGCCAGCTCGCCGTCCTGCAGGCGCAGGTCGGCGCGCAGTACGCCACCGCCCTGCAGCTGCAACCAGGGCTTCTGCACGAACAGTGCGGGAATCCAGTTGAGCGAGGTGAAGGTCCATTCGCCCTTGACCGTTCCGGAGGTGCGGCCCAGCATCTGGCTGGGCTCGGCAAATGGAATGTGCCGCCCGGTGATGGACAGATCCGCGTCCAGCGCCGCGCCTGTGCCGTCGCGCTGCGGCAACCGCGCCTGCAGGCGGATATCGCGGGCGGCATCCAGCTGCACGGCCAGCGTCCCACGGTCGGGTGCGCCAGCTCCCATCTGCAAGGGAACCCGCCACACTGCATGACTGCCGGGCTGAAGTGCGCCCTGGTCCAGGGTGATCGAGGCCTGCAGCTGCCCCGGCACGGCGGCGCTGGCAATGGAAGGAACCTGCGTGTCGGTATCCAGGCGCAGCCCCTGGCTGCGCGCCTGCACCTCCAGCACGGCATGCAGCAGCCCCAGCTTTGCCAGCCCGGGTGCCTGGTCGCGGTAGTGGCGCGGATAGGAGAACTGCGTCTTCAGCTGCATGTCGCCGAGCAGCTGGGTGCCGTCAAGGCTTACGTCGGCATCGGCGAACGCCACCTGCGAGTCCAGCAGTTCCGAGGGACCACCACGCAGCTGCTTCACGAAACCGACGGTGCCGCTGCCCTGGCCAACGATCAGCAGCTTGCCCGCGCGGAAACTGCGGATGCTGTCGCTATGAATGGCATCGAACCGCAACGTCCAACCGCGATCGCCGCGCGGTGGTGAGGGAATGGCCTCCTCCACGCGCGCGAGCTCGGCGGCCACCCCGGTCGCGTGCAGCGACGGCACGCGCACCTCGCGCTGGAACAACGGCAGCAATGCCAAGCGTGCACTGGCGCGGTCCGCGCGCAATACATACACCGTGTGATTGACGTGGCCGCGCATCTGCACATTCCAGGCGATGACATGCCCTGGCAGCAGCGTGATCGCCGGGCCGGTGGTCATCACGAACTTGTGTGGTTTGCGATTGGTGACCTGATCGAACAGCGGCGTATTGAGGAAAACATTGCCCGCCAACAGGTACAGCAGATACAGGCCCAGCAGGTACGGCAGCAGCGTGCGCCCGTGACGGAGCCATCGCTGCGGGCGGGCGAGGGAGTGGGGCATGGACCCTCGGCGTGGAATGGGATGGCCATCACTATCGTAGATGCGGCTGCGGCGCGATGTGAACGTGCCGCGCACGCCGCGTCCTATAATCAGCGCGTCACTGTTCAAGGAGGTCATGGCATGAATGCCCAGACCAGCAAGGAAGGCGCAACCCAGGATGCGCCGCGCGATGCCGCCTCGGCCTCGTTCGATCCAACCTACACCTCGGCCAACAGCGAGGTGCGGGCCGCCGCCGGTGGTTACTCGGTCACGTTGAACGAGGGCGACGGCGCGTTGAAAGTGGGTGCCGAGCACAAGCGTGCAGCGTCCAGTCTCGCATCGCAGTTCCAGGGGACGTCGCTGAACATGGCCGGCACCCCGACACCCGACGGTGGCAGGGATTACCTGCTCACGATGGAGTCGGTGGTCGGGGCGAGCGTGAAAGGTGCCGGCTTCCAGGACACCAGCAGCACCGGCGTACGCGGGCGCTACAGGGTCAGCCTGCCCAGCGACGCGGTGGACGTCGATCCTGCCAGCATCAACCCGTTCGATCCGCAGACCCTGCCCAAGGGCGGCAGCGTTACCCTGGATGGCCAGCAGTTCACCGGCACCGTACTGGAAGGCAGCTTCCGCAACATCGCCATGCAGAGCCAGACGACCGATGCGAGCGGGGCCAGCTACCGCGTGGATCGACTGGATGATGGCCGGGTGCGCGTCACCACCGGACCGAACGAGGCGGTGGAAGCCTTCAATGGTATGGGATTCAGTGCCGGCAGGTTCAGCGCGATTGCCGGTCGCCAGGACGCGCTCGGCCACGCTGCCGTCCGCACGGCCACGTTCAACCTGGATCAACCCGAAGGCCGTCAGGCCTATGAACAGTTCATCGAAAACGGCACCGTCAGCGCCCACTCGCCGGGCGTGCAGGATCTGGCCACGGTCGAGCGGCTGGGCATGAGTTCGCAGACGCGGCTGAAGGTCGGCTATGGAGACACGTTCGGCTTGGACCTGGCGGGTGCTCGCAACAGCGGCGACGTGGTGCAGGTCAGTCGCCAAGATGGCAGCCGCACCGAGCTGCGCAGCGTGCAGTACAACGGCAACGTGCCGGCAACCCGGGTCAGCGCCTATGGCGCCGACGGCCAGGAAGACAGGGCGCAGCGCCGCTATGAATTCACCTTCGACCTGCGCGGGCATGCGCAGGGCGAGCAGATTGCCGGAATGGCCAACGCGGCCCTGTCGGGTAACCCCGCAGGTGATCGCGGGCCGGTGAAGGCCGGCGAGCTGAACACCCTCAGTTTCAGCGAGGCCCAGATGCGCACACTGATGGAGCGTACCCAGTCGATGGTCGGGGACAACCCGATGCTGGGGCCATCCTGGCACGTGCTTGCGGAGGACGGCAGCGGCAGGCCGCAGCAGGATGTGGACGCCTTCGCCCTGGGGCTGGCGCGCAACCAGGGGCAATCCACCTATGGCATGGCCGAACGCCTGTTCCATATCGCTGCGGCGGGCGGCAAGGATCTGCAGAAGATCGACGTTGCCGTGCAGGGCGAGCACCTGCAGTCGCTCGCACCGCCCTCACCGCTGCTGCCCCGGCAGGATCCGCGGCACACCGCCAGCCCGGACCATGGCATGTGGCTGCAGAGCCAAGGCGCGGTGAGCAGCCTCGACCAGGCGATGGGGCGCCAGCCCGATGAGATGAGTGAGCGCCTGGGCATGGCCCTGCTGGTCGCGGCCAAGGGCAAGGGCATGCAGCGGATTGACGAGGCCGTGCTCAGCGACGACGGCAGGTACGCGTTTGCCGTGCAGGGCCAGCCACACGCTGCACATCGGCAGATCGCCCGCACCGAGACTGCGCTCGCGGTGGCTACGCCGGTCGAGGACCAGGTGCGTCAGCTGCAGGATGCACCCGAACGCACCGGCGCTGCACAGCAGGATGCCCGGCAACAGGAGCAGGCCGTACAGGAGCAGGCCGCGCGGACCATGGCGCGCTGACGCGCGCACGGGCCTGCCGGATGTGACGTCCCTTGTGCGCTACGCTGGGCAAATGACACAGAGCCCGGAACTGCTGCGCCGCCTGCTGCGTGCAAAAGACCACATGGACCGGGCCAGCCATGAAGACTGGCCGGTGGCGCGGCTGGCCGGGATCAGTGCGGTTTCCGCGGCCCATTTCGCGCGCTCCTTCAAAGAGGCCTTCGGGCTGCCACCGCACCGCTATCTGCTCAGCCGCCGCATCGAGCGCGCTGTGGCTCTGCTGTGCGATACCGACCTGCCGATCACCGAGATCGCACTGCAGACCGGCTGGACCAGCCTGGGCACCTTTGGCCGCATCTTTCGTGACATCACCGGCGACAGCCCCGGTGCCCTCCGCGACCGCGAGCGGACCGATGCCCCGGAGCACGGTCCGGTGCCGGAGTGCCATGCGCGTGCTGCACGGCGCCCGGATCTGAAGATCGCAGTTTTGGAGAAGCGCCGCCGCACCGGCCTTGTTAGCGTAGATCCCATCTGAAGGAGGATCCTATGACTGGCATGGTGAATGTGGTCGGCCTGTATGTGCACGACCAGGATGCGGCACTCGATTTCTACGTCAACACACTCGGCTTCCAGGTGCATACCGATGTCGGCAACGGCGACTACCGCTGGCTCACGGTGCATTCGGGCGGCGAGGGCGGCTTCCAGCTCGGCCTGTTCAAACCGGGGCCGCCGGTACACGATGCGGCCACTGCGCTGACCCTGCAGCAGATGGTGGCCAAAGGCGCGATGCCGCCGCTGGTGCTGGCGGTGGACGATTGCCGCGCCAGCTACGAACGGCTGCTGGCACGTGGGGTGGAATTCACCCAGGAGCCGGTGGAGCGCTATGGTGCAGTGGATGCCGGATTCCGTGATCCGTCCGGCAATGGCTGGAAGATGATCGAGCGCCCTGCGAAGACTGCCGCGAGGGCGCCGCAGTGAGGGCCGGCAGCTGGGCGCGTCCCGTGCACCGCTGGACGTCTATCGTCTTCACCCTGACAGTGATCGCCAACTTCGTGGCGCGCTGGATGGGGCAGGGCGAACCACCGGACTGGCTCACCTACTCGCCGCTGCCGCCGTTGTTCCTGCAGTTGTTCACCGGGTTGTATCTGTTTGCGTTGCCTTACCGCCGCAGGCCGGATGCCGCGCGCGCCGGCGTCGCACCCTGACGCGGGCGCGCTCGCACATCATGCGAAGGCGTGGGGGCCGTGGCCTGCGGTGGAGCGGGCAGGGGCTTCATGCGCTCGCCACACACCGAAGACAGCAACGTGACCGCATCCGCTCTACGTTCTGCGGGCACCCTCCGTTCGGCCTGACATGCTCGATATCGTTTCCACCCCCTCACTCGCCCACCGGGCCCGCCACGCGCTGTTGCTGCAACCTGCGCTGCCACAACCCGGCGGGGGCAACACGTTGCAGCGCTGGCGCGCGCTGGCCCGGTTGGGCGCCGAAGACCTGTGCCTGGCCAAGGTTCTCGAAGCCCACTACGATGCTGCCGCCATCCTGCAGGACCTGGGTGCACCTGCACCGGTCGACGGCACCCTATGGGCGGTGTGGGCGGCCGAGGGCCCTGCGTGCACCGTGCGCGCCGATCCGTCCAACCGCCTGCATGGCGACAAGCCATGGTGCTCGGGCAGCATGTTCGTCGATGCCGCTCTGGTGACGGTTCGCGTGCCCGATGCAGTGCAGCTGTACAGCGTTGCCGCTGCGGATTGGCAGTCACTGGACGCCGATCCGTGGCCGGCAGTAGGCATGGCCGGAATCCGTTCCACCACCGTCCGTTTCAACAGTGCGCTGGCGCAGGCGGTGGGCGGGCGCGATGCCTATCTGCAGCGGCCCGGCTTCTGGCATGGCGGTGCAGGCATCGCGGCCGTCTGGTTCGGCGCTGCAACCGCATTGGCCGAGCGCATGCAAGCCGCCTGCGCCGAGGGCCTGCGTGCGCGGCTGCTGGGCAAAGTGGACCTGGTACTGGCGCCGGCAGCGGCGCTGCTGCGCGAGTTGGCGGTGAAGATCGACCAGGCACCTGATCTGCCACATCGCGAAGACGTCGTCCGTGTCCGCAGCGTAGTGGAACGTGCCGCCAGCGAGGTACTTGACCTTGCAGGCCGTGCATTGGGCCCAGCCCCCATGTGCATGGATGCCACGCACGCGCAGCGCTGGGCGGATCTGACCGTCTTTCTGCGGCAGAGCCATGCAGACAAGGACTGGGCCTGGCTGGGCGCACAACGGGCGCTCCAGGAGGGACCGTGGAGCCTGTAGCCACCATCCACGGCACCGGGTCGGACGAGCACGCATGGCAGCAGTGCGACTGGCTGTGGAAGCAGCCCAGCATCGGCCTGGCGGACCTGTGCGGAGATGCGGCCCGGATTGTCGTGGTGGCGCCCCATCCCGACGACGAGATCCTCGGGTGTGGGGGGCTGCTGTGTGGTGCCGTCGAGCGTGGTGTGGCCGTGCAGGTCGTGGCCGTGACCGATGGCGAGGCCTGCTATCCGGACGAGCGCTGGTGGACGCCCCAACGTCTCCGCAACGCGCGCCGCGAAGAGCTGCGCGCGGCGTTGGCCGAGCTGGCGATCGGCGCCGATGCGATCTGCCATCTCGGCATCGACGATGGCGCCGTAAGCGCACACGAACAGGAACTGGAAGGCTGGTTGCAGCGCACTCTGCGCGACGACGATCTGGTGCTTGCGCCGTGGCGGTTCGATGGCCACCCCGATCACGAGGCCGCTGGCCGGGCTGCATGTCGTGCGGCTCACGCGGCAGGCTGCGCGCGCCTGGAGTATCCCGTATGGGGCTGGCATTGGCTGGAGCCTGCGCACGCACACATGGCATGGGAGGCGCCGAAAGTGCTGGATATTTCCAACGCCATTGATCGCAAGGCACGGGCCATTGCCCGCTTCCGCACCCAGATCGGGACCGTCCCCCACCTGCGCGCGGAGCCGATCCTGCCAGCCCACATCCTTGCCCGATTCTCCCGGAAAAAAGAGGTATTCCTGGCATGAGTGCGCAACCCTATTTCGACCAGCTGCATGCCGCTGAAGATCCCTTCGGCTACCGCAGCCGGTGGTACGAAGAACGCAAACGCGCATTGCTGCTCGCCAGCCTGCCGCGTGCCAGGTTCAGCCGCGGCTGGGAGCTGGGCTGCTCCAACGGGGTGCTGACCGAAGCGCTGGCGCCCCGCTGCGAACGCCTGCTCGCCACTGACATCAGCCCTCGTGCCACCTTCCAGGCGCGCCGCAACCTGGCCCATCTGCCACATGTCCAGGTGCACTGCGCCAGCCATCCGCAGCAATGGCCGGCTGGGCGCTTTGACCTGATCGTCTGCGGTGAAATGGGCTATTACCTTGCGCCGGAGGCACTGCCCGCGCTGCGCAGCGGCATCCACGCGGCGCTGAAGGACGAGGGCCTGCTTGTTGCTTGCCACTGGCTGCCTGCGTTCCCCGGACGCTCCAGCGCCACGGCACTGGTTCACCAGCACCTCGGGCAGGGGCTGCAGGAAGCGTTCTGCTATCGCGACGCCGATTTCGTACTGCAGGGTTGGGCCCGCCGTGCGCTTTCGTTGGCCCGGGAAGAGGCGCTGCGATGATCGGCGTGCTGGTGCCCGCACACAACGAGGCCGCCTCGATCGGCCGCTGCCTGCGCTCACTGCAAAGGGCGGCCCGGCACCCTGGCCTGAACGGATGCGAGGTACGCATCGTAGTGGCACTGGATGCCTGCAGTGATTTGACGGCAACCATCTGCAGGGAGCTGCAGGTGGAAACCATCGACCTGCAGGCGCGTTGTGTCGGCGCTGCCCGCGCCGCAGCAGCTGCGCGACTGCTGCAGCAGGGTGCGCGGTGGCTGGCAAGCACCGATGCCGACGGCACCGTGCCGCCGCAGTGGCTTGCCGCGCAGCTGCATGCCCGCAGTGATGCGTTCTGTGGCGTGGTGGACGTGGCCGCCAGCGGCCGCCGCAGCCGGCATCTGCGCAGGCTGTTCCGGCGCAGCGAGTGCTGGGGCGATGGCCATGGGCGGGTGCACGGCGCCAACCTGGGCGTTTCGGCGCAGGCTTACCGCGCTGTCGGCGGTTTTGCCGCGCTGGGCTGTGGCGAAGACGTGGACCTGGTACGTCGGCTGTCGGCGGCGGGAGCCGACGTGCGCTGGGCCGGCGCCCCGGTCGTGACCACCAGCGCCCGCCTGCTTGGACGGGCCCGCGGTGGTTTCGCCGACTATCTTGCCGGGCTGGCGCTGGAGCAGCAGAGCGCCCCTGCCGTCTGTCAGCTGACCAGCACCGGCTGACCGATGCCTGCGGGCGGCTCAGTCGCCGGTATGCGGGTGCGTGGGCTGCACCGGTTTGGACTCGGCGCGCTCTTCTGCCGCAGGAAGACGGTCAGTAATACCACTGACAGCACGGCCAGGAATTCACTCTGCCAAGTCTGCATTGATTCGAACCGGGTCGTGCAGTCCCGCAGCCACCTGTTCCCCAGCAACAGCAGCGTGAGCGTCACCATCACCAGTGACAGACCACAGCGTTTTAACATGCCCTTGCTCCGCTTGCCTACATGCCGCCGGAGAGCCTGCGCGGAAGACGTCAAAACGACCGTGAGCGATCTGCCTGATGGATGTGAGGAGCCCGGCGCTTGACGTGGTGTTGCATTGATGTGGACAGGACGCACACCGGACAGTCACCGCCTGCGAGCGCGACGCGTGTGAGTCTGGACGCTCCGCAACGGCAGGAGACAGATGATGCAGGCACTGACCTATCACGGCCGCAAGGACGTCCGCGTGGAAACCGTTCCCGACCCGGTACTCGCCGCCGACGACGACCTCATTCTGCGGGTGACTGCCACGGCCATCTGTGGATCGGATCTGCATCTGTACCGAGGCAAGATCCCCGACCTGCATAGCGGGGACGTGCTCGGCCATGAGTTCATGGGCGTGGTGGAAGAGGTGGGCGCGGGTGTTACCCAGGTTCGCCCCGGCGACAGGGTGGTCATTCCGTTCGTGATCGCCTGTGGCGATTGCTTCCACTGCCGCCTGGCGGAGTACGCCGCCTGCGAGACCACCAACCCTGGAAAGGGCGCGGCAATGAACGCCAAGGGCATGCTGCCGCCGGCAGCGCTGTTCGGATACAGCCACCTGTACGGCGGTGTGGCAGGTGGCCAGGCCGAGTTCGTGCGCGTGCCCAAGGCCAACGTCGGCCCGCTGCGCATCCCCGACGGCGTCGCTGACGAGCAGGTCCTGTTCCTGTCCGACATCCTGCCAACCGGCTACCAGGCGGCGCTCAATGCCGGGGTGAAGCCGGGCTCGACCGTTGCGATCTTCGGCGCAGGCCCGGTAGGCCTGATGAGCGCGGCGTGCTGCCGTCTGCTGGGGGCCCAGACGATCTTCATGGTCGATCATCTTGCCTATCGCCTGGACTTCGCCCAGCGCACCTACGGCGTGACACCGATTGATTTCAGCAAGGTGGATGATCCGGCCGACTACATCGTCGGCCAGACCAGCGGCCGCGGCGTGGACGCCTGCATCGAGGCGGTCGGCTTTGAAGCGGAAGGCAGCGCACTGGAGAGCGCGCTGACCGCTGTCAAGCTGGAAGGCAGCAGCGGGGTCGCGATCCGTCAGTGCATCGCCGCCGCCCGGCGAGGTGGTGTGGTCAGCATTCCCGGCGTCTATGCCGGTTTCATCCACGGATTCCTGCTCGGCGATGCTTTCGACAAGGGCTTGACCTTCAAGATGGGCCAGACCCATGTCCAGGGTTTGATGCCGGAGCTGCTGACCGCAATCGTCGAGGGCAGGCTGGACCCGGGCAACATCATCTCCCACCGGATGCGCTTGGCGGACGCGGCACAAGGCTATGCGATGTTCGATGCGAAAGATGACGAATGCAGGAAGATCGTGCTGACCCCATGATTGCGGCGGCGCGTTGGGGCCTGCCGCGAGGGTGGGGCGCCGGTCCGGATGGCGTGCAACAGGGGCTGCCGCTGTGCCTGCACGCAACGGCCATCCATTCTTGACGGCGCCTTGGCGCCGGACGTGGATACTTCCGCCGTCATTGGCCGAGGAGGACTGGAAATGGGTAGCACCGAGACCACCAGGGCGCCGCGCATTCTGCGCGTGGAAGTGATGCCGCTGGACTGCGGGGAAACCGCGGTGGTGGTGGAACTGGCATCGCCCCCCGGCAGGGCCTGGGAGAAGGCACTGAAGCGCGTGATTTCTGAAACCGAGGGGCTTGAATCGGCGCAGTCGCGCTGTGACGGCCGCTTCGTCTACATCATCGGCATCGAGCCCGGTGGCCGTGGCACGCTCCATCGGGTGAACCAGGTCCTGGCCGCCACCCGCGAGCGCGTTGCACCGCGCAACGGGCATTCCATGCCGATGCCCCAGCAAGCTGCGGGCACCATGGTCAACGCCAGCCTCTGAGCAGCGATGGCCGATACCCGGCAACCTGCCGGAAGCATGCCCGCCACGCTCGGCGGCGCAGGCTTCACGCGGCAGCCAACGCGTGTTCACCATGTTGCTACGGGCCTGTCGCCACCGTAGCGTCATGGCACCTGAACTTCGTCATCCGCGACCGGGCCGCCCGGTCGCCGTCGGCTGCGCAGGGTGGTCGCTGCCCACAGGCCACGCCCACGCGTTCGCGGTGGGAGATAGTGCGCTGCAGCGCTATGCATCGCGCTTTGGGATCGTGGAAATCAATTCGTCGTTCTACAGGCCACATCAGCCCGCCACGTACGCGCGCTGGGCGGCCAGCGTGCCGCGCGGTTTCCGTTTCTCGGTGAAGATGCCGCAGGCCATTTCCCATGACGCGCGCCTGCGCGGTGCTGCGCCGTTGCTCGACACGTTCCTGCACGCGGTGGCGCATCTGGGCGATCGGCTGGGCGCCTTGTTGCTGCAGCTGCCGCCAAGCCTGGCCTACGATGGCCGCACGGCCTCGGCCTTCTTCCGGGCGCTGCGCCGGCGCAGCGCCGTGCGGGTCGCCTGCGAGCCACGCCACCCTAGCTGGTTCAACGACAAGGCCGACGCGCTGCTGGATGCCCACGACATTGCCCGGGTCGCGGCCGATCCTGCGCGGGTTGCAGGGGCTGACCGGCCCGGCGGAGCCAGGCACTGGAGCTACTGGCGGTGGCACGGGCAGCCGCGCGTGTACTACAGCGCCTACCAGCAGCCACAACTCTGCAGTCTGGCGGGTGCAGCACTACAGGCCGCCAAGCGGGGGGACGCCTGGATCATCCTTGACAACACGGCGCATGGCCATGCCGTGCCCAATGCACTGGAACTGCAATCGATGCTGGAGCGCGCCCATGCCTGAAGGTCCTTCCATCGTGCTGCTGCGCGAGGCCGCCGCCAGGTTCAAGGGCAAGACCGTTCGTAGCGTCAGTGGCAACAGCACGCTTGACCTGGCCCGCCTGGAGGGACGCCGGGTGCGGGCCGTGCGCAGCTGGGGCAAGCATTTCCTGCTGGAGTTCAGCCACGTCAGTCTGCGCATCCACCTGATGATGTTCGGCAGCTGGCGCATCGACGAACGCAAGGAGACGCCGGCACGGGTATCACTGCGCTTTGACAACGGCGAGCTGAACTTCTACACCTGCTCGGTGAAGCTGATCGATCAGCCGTTGGACGAAGTCTACGACTGGCGCACCGACGTGATGAGCGACCTGTGGGACCCCAGGCTGGCCCGCCGTCGCCTGAAGTCGATGCCCGATGTCCTGGTCTGCGACGCCCTGCTGGACCAGACGCTCTTTTCCGGCGTGGGCAACATCATCAAGAACGAAGTGCTGTTCCGCATCCGGGTCCATCCGGCCAACCGTGTGGGTGATCTTCCGCCGCGCAAGCTTGCCGAACTGGTCAGGCAGGCCCGCGAGTACAGTTTCGACTTCCTGCGCTGGAAGCGTGCGTTCGAGCTGAAAAAGCACTGGCAGGTGCACACCCGGCGGACATGCCCGCAGTGTGGCGGGCCGGTCAGCAAGGTCTACATGGGCACCACCCATCGGCGCACCTTCTTCTGCCCGGTGTGCCAGATCGACTATCGCGCTCGGACGTCGCAGCTTGCGGCGAAGAAGAACACGCAGACCGGCCGCGCGGTTCGACGCGGTGGCGGCAAGCCCGTGCGCTGATGTGGAACGGGGGCAGAGACAAGTAGGCTATCGATGGGTTGAGCGACGTGCTGGCAGCGAAGCGATGATCTGGCGGTTGCTGAGCAGTTCGGCGGCACCGGATCGCTGCAGCGTCTGCAGGGCAGGCCGGCGGCGGTCGGGCAGGGCGGCGACCGCTTCGCGGGCGACAACCGTCGCGAACTCGCGCGAGTTGGCATCGATGGCGGTGGCCAGCACGCACGAGTCCAACGCCATGCCGGCCAGTACCAAGCGCCTGGTACCGAGCTTGGCCAGCAGCACCGGCAGCGGCGTGGCGAGGAAGGCCGAGTGCTTCGGCTTGAGGATGAAGTAGTGCTCCTCGCTGGGGGCCAGGTACTCGACGATCTGCGCCGATGCTCCGCCCTTTTGCCGGCACGCCTGGACCAGCTGCGGGAAGTCGCGCTGCCAGTTGCCGAAATTGTCATTGGCGTAGATCACCGGGCAGCGGTGCGCGTCGAATGCAGCACGCAGGCGGGCGGTGCGCTGGGCTGCATGTAGGGCGTACGGCGCCAGTTGCCGCCCCTGTGGAAAGTCGAACAGGCTGAAAAGATCGATGATGAGCAGGGCGGTGGGCTGTTCCATTGCGGGCTCCGAGGTGTCAGGCCTCCACTGTCTGTTCGTCTTCGGCACCACGCACCAGCGCGCCGGAGCCGCCTGACGGGCGCGGGCTGCCCGGCCCCCTCGGCGGGAGCGCAGGCCCGATCACTGGCCAGCTCCGTCGTCCCCGTTGCCCTTGTCGTGCCGAGCGGGCGCCACGCGCTTGCCAAGCCGTTGCGCCTGCTCATCCGGCGTGGCGGCGGCGACGAAGGGAGAGATCGGATCACTGGCCGGGAACGTCTCCGTCAACGCCTGATCATGATTGGCACTGTTGTGGGCCTTGGCGTGGCCGACGCCGGCGGGAGCGGGAGATGCCGCCGTAGTGTCGTCATCCGGGTGGGGAAGGTCTTTCTGGTCGCGCTGCACGCACATCTCCTTGTTCAGTGGACCGCATCGTGCGGGACACGACGACGGTAGACGACGGTAATGGTGCACGCGTGAGCACCCGCATCAAGGCGCCGTGCACGCGGCGTCAACAATCAGATCGACGCACTTCATCCAAGCGACCTTGCAGTGGTTGCGCGGTGGTTGCACGGTTGCGGCGCCACGCCAGCAACTGCCCGATCAGCGCGGTTGCCAGCAACAGCAGATTGGTGACCACGAACACGGTGGCATCCAGCAGCGCGCTGTAGATCGTGAACAGGGTTGACGCCGTCATCTGACCGACGAACAACCACTTGGACACGGTTTCGGGGTGAGGGGAGCGCCATTGCTTGACCATCTGCCGGACCAGCGTGGCCATCAGTACGGCGGTGGCGGCCCAGCCAAGAAGATCGGGATGCATAGGTCACCTTCGCCGCCCCGGTGAGCGGCGCGCGGGCCTTCTGGCTTACGCGGCCTGGGCCGCCTTGGCGTTGCCGCCGCCCTTCGCCAGCAGGGTCAGCTTCTCGTCGGTGGCTTTTTCTTCTTCCAGCGTTTCCAGCAGCAGGGGCAGGGCGTCCTTGTACCCCAGCTGCTTGGCCAGCGCGGCGATGGTGCCATAGGAGGCGATTTCGTAATGCTCGACCTTCTGCGCGCCGCCGATCAGTGCCGCGTCGCGCACCGGGCCTTTTTCAATGCTGTCGATGACTTCCTTGCCTTCTTCCACCAGGCCTTCCATCGCCGCGCATTTGATCCGCTTCAGGCGGATGCCCAGCACATCCACGACCTGATCGATGCGCTCGATCTGGCCCTGGGTTTCCTCCAGGTGCATCTCGAACGCGGCGGCAAGTGCGGGGTTTTCCGCAGCCCGGGCGAGGCGCGGCAGGGCCTTGGTCAGCTGCTTCTCGGCACTGTAGATGTCGGACAACTCGTGGATGAAGAGGTCTTCTGCAGTCTTGATAGCCATGATCGACTCCGGCTGGAAGTGAGCGTTGAGGCTATCGCGGCCCGTGTTGAAGCGCGGAGTAGAGGTAGTGAACGGCGGATGCGGATCGGTCGCCAAATGCATGCATGCCCCTCACGCAGCGCACCCCGCCGGCGCCGGAGCCGATCTCAGCGTTGGTCGGGCGCCCCTGCCGCATGCACTGACAACGCGGCGTGCTCGCTGTTCACCAGGCGCGCATTGCTGACGGCTTGGTGTGACCCGCATTTTCCACAGGTCAGCAGCGTGCCTCCCGTCATCCGCTTGAGATCCGTGTCGCCGCGGGATACGTGGTGGCACTGGTTGCAGCGGAATGCGATGGAGGTGACCTGATCGATGCAGCCCCGTGCATCGGTCGCGTAGTCCACTGAAAAGACGTAGAAGAGTCCGGTGTCAGGCATGAAGTCGATCTCGCAGGCGGACATGATTGATGCCATGTGGCCGCGATCCGTGGCGTGAATCCTTTTTGGGTTCATTTTCACATTTCACTGAATTGTTCTGCATCAGGCTGCGGCCACAGAGGTGCCCCAACCGGCCTTCTGCTACGGTTGGGAGCCCACTGCAGGGAGGTCGAACGTGCCCATCAGAGCCGTTGTGTATGCCAGCGAGGCAGCAGCGGATATTGCCGCCAGCCGGCTGGGCCAGACCGGGGGCAGGTTGTGCGACATCGTGGATGACGCAGCACGTTTCAACCGGGATGCCGGTGTCACCGGCGTACTCCTGTTCGATGGCGCGCGCTTTGTGCAGTACATGGAGGGTCCGGACGATGGCCTGCAGGTGGCATATTCACGCGTGCTGGGCGCCAGCAGCCACAGCGGCCTGATCGAACTGCAACGGGGCAGGGTCGGGCAGAGACGCCTGCCTTTCTGGCCCATGCGTTGGCTGCCGGTGGAACCGACGGAGCTGAGGCGGGTGGCCGCCGCGGACTGGACCGGTTTCGTCCAGCGCGAAGGCACCGCTGCGCCCACCACTACTGCCACGGGCATGGAGCTGCTGCGCGCCCTGGTTGAACCCTATGCCGCCTCACCCAGTACGGAGTCGCCATGACACAAGCAACTTTCCACAGCGGACACCACCGCAGGCTGGACGTTCTTGCCGGAACGTGGGAGACCACCCTCATCGCGCTGCAACCCGACGGCAGCACGGGCGGGGTGTCGTTCGCATCGGACGTTTACACGTGGATGCCCAATGGTCACTTCCTGGTGCATGAGGTCGGCGCGATGATGGACGGGCCCAGTCCCAGCGGTTCGACGGCGTGATCAGCAGCGACCGGCAGTTGCTGACCGGGGAATGGGAGCATCGGGTCGGCGATGACTGGATACCGTTCGTCCGCATCGTGCTTGGAAGGGCTGAGTAGATTTGCCTGTTCTGCGGGCGCCCCCGGATCGGGGGCTTTGCGGCTGGCTGCGCCTAGCGCTTGGGCGGTGGCGGCGCGGCTTCTTTCCCGCGTTCGGCCTCTGGCCCCGAGGCCTGCTCTTCGGAGGCGGCGGTGCCGCTGCCGCCGCCGGGCACGTTGCGCCCCGGTGCGCCAGCCGCTGCCGGCGCGCTGGCCGCTGGCGGGGTTTGCCGAACCGCATCGGCATGTTGTGCCTTATCGGTCGGTTCGCCTTGGTTGCAGGCCGACACTGCCATCGTCGCCACCGCACACAGCAGCAGTACCCGCATGGCCACTCTCCAGAATAGGAAACCCCTTGTTTCTAGCGTTGAGCGCGTTGTGCGGGCGTGACGGGGGCGGCAGCGCACCGGCTGGAATCTGCTTCTGCTGGTGCCGCGAAGAAGGGTGCTTGGCCGCTCTGCGGCTGTTCCTGCTCACTCCGCGACGACGTTCAGGTGCGTTAAAGTTGCCCGCGTAGGTGCTCCCCGCGTCGCGGTCAGGGGCAGCCAAAGAAGTGACGCATCAGGAGTCCACATCATGAGTGTTCCCGAGGGATTGGAAGGGAGTGGGCAAGGCCTGACGCGCAGAACCTTCCTGTTGGCCGTTGGCTCTGCTTCGCTGCTGGCTGCCTGCAGCGGCAAGGTGCCAGCAACCCACGCCGGTGCCACGCCGGCGAAACGGACGGACGGGCGCTTTCTGCAGCTCTCCCAGGCACTGACCGGAAAGTCCGACCTTGATCCGGCAACCGCCGGGCGCATCGAAGCCGCCTTCGCCAAGCTGCATCCCGACATGCACGCCCAGTTCCCCGCACTCGCGGCGAAGGCGCAACAGGTGCAAGGCGCTGAAGCGCTGCTGGCGGCTGTTGGCGATGCACGGCCGACGGCGCTGGCCATCATCACTGCCTGGTACACCGGCAGCGTAGGTAAAGGGCCGCAGGCCATTACCGTGTCCTATCGCGATGCGCTGATGCAGCGCGCGGTGGACGATGGCCTGTTCCCGCCCACCTATGCACAAGGCGGTCCCGCATGGTGGACGGCCGAACCGCCAGCGGCGGTACGCGCGCACGGCTGAGCCTGCGCTTCCAGCTCTTTTCCCGTAATTGTTATGGATTCCCCTCATGAAAGCTCCGGTTTTCCGTGATGGCGACGCCGATGCCGATGTTGTGATCGTCGGTTCGGGCGTCGTCGGCGCATTGATCGCCCACCAGTTGGTTCGTGCCGGAAAATCGGTTCTTGTGCTTGAGGCAGGCCCCCGCCTGCATCGTTCCGACGTGGTCGAGAACTGGCGCAACGTCAGCTTCGAACGGCGCATCGGCAGTGATTTCCAGGGGCCGTATCCACAGTCACCGCTTGCCACCGCGCCGCTGTACTTCCCGGCCAACGACTACGTGGGCCTGACCGGTCCCGACGCCAGCAGCTTCCATCAGGGCTTCATCAAGGCCGTGGGTGGCACCACCTGGCACTGGGCCGCCTCCTGCTGGCGCCACCTGCCGGTGGACTTCAGGATGCAGAGCACCTACGGCGTAGGGCGTGACTGGCCGATCAGCTACGACGACATCGAGCCTTATTACTGCCGCGCCGAGGAGGCCATGGGCGTCTCCGGGCCGAATGATCCGGACAAGCAGAGCCCCTCCGAGCGATCCAGGCCCTACCTGGCCGACATGATCCCGTGGGGCAACGGTGACAAGGTGTTCGCCGAGGTGGTCAATCCGCACGGCTACAACCTGGTGCCCATTCCGCAGGGCCGCATGATCCAGCCCTGGAATGACCGGCCGGCCTGCTGCGGCAACAACAACTGCCAGCCGATCTGCCCGATCGGCGCGATGTACAACGGCATCCACACCATCGAAGCGGCCGAGAAGCTGGGCGCGCAGGTGCTGGCCGAAGCAGTGGCCTACAGGATCGATACCGACGCGCAGAACCGGGTGACGGCCATCCACTGGTATGACAACAACAAGGTCAGCCATAAGGCCACCGGCCGCAGTTTCGTGATCGCCTGCAACGCACTGGAGACGCCGCGCCTGCTGCTGCTTGCCGCCAATGAGCAGAACCCGAACGGTATCGCCAACAGTTCCGACCAGGTAGGGCGCAACATGCTCGACCATTCCGGTTTCCACTGCTCGTTCATTGCCGACCGGCCGATCTGGCTGGGCCGTGGGCCGGCGCAATCCAGCTGCATGGTCGGCCCGCGCGACGGCGCCTTCCGCTCGCAGTACTCGGCCACCAAGATCATCCTCAACAACATCAGCCGGGTGGCGATCGCCACCGACCAGGCGCTGAAGAAAGGCCTGGTCGGCGACGCGCTGGATGCAGAGATCCGCCGCCGTGCGGTCTTCGGTGTGGATCTTTCGATCAGCCTGGAGCCCTTGCCGGACCCCAGCAATCGCCTGACGCTGTCCAGGACCCGGGTGGACGGTCATGGCCTGGCCTGCCCGGATATCCACTACTCGCTGGGCGACTACGCCCGCAAGGGCTATGACGAGTCCTGCAAGCAGTTGCGTCACATCGGCTCGCTGTTCAACGCCGAGGAATTGGTCATCACCACGGCGCTCAACGCCAACAACCACATCATGGGCTCGACCATCATGGGCGCGGATCCGCGCGATTCGGTGGTCGATGGCGATTGCCGCGCACACGATCATCCCAACCTGTGGCTCCCCGGCGGCGGCCCGATGGTGTCGGCCAGTGTGGTCAACAGCACCCTGACCATGGCCGCACTGGCATTGCGCGCAGCAGACGCCATCGAGCGTGCCGCATGAAGACCTTCTGCTCGCTTCTGCTGATGATGCTGGCTGCAGCCAGCCAATCCGCGCGCGCAGACGAGGTTGCCGAACGTGGGCGCTACCTCTCGGTCGCTGCGGACTGCGTGGCATGCCACACCAGCCCCAAGCAGGGCAAACCCTACGCAGGCGGCTACGCGATTGCGTCGCCGCTGGGTGAGATATGGGCAAGCAACATCACGCCCTCCAGAAGCCATGGCATCGGCCTCTACAGCGAAGATGATTTCGCCAAGGCGGTACGCGAAGGCGTGCGCAAGGACGGCGCGCACCTGTATCCGGCGATGCCCTACACCTCGTATGCCAAGCTGACCGACGAGGACATCCACGCGCTGTATACCTACTTCATGAAGGAGGTGGCGCCGGTCGATGAGGAAGCTCACGCGACCGAGCTGCCGTTCCCCTTCAGCATCCGCCAGTCCATGGCGGTGTGGAACCTGCTGTTCCTGGACAAGGAAACGTTCAGCCCCGATGCGGGCAGGAGCGCGCAGTGGAATCGCGGCGCCTATCTGGTGGAGGGTCTGGCGCACTGCTCCAGCTGCCACAGTCCGCGCGGGCTGATGATGCAGGAGGTGGACGGCAAGGCCTTCGCCGGCGGATCGCTGGGTGACTGGTACGCCCCCAACATCACCTCCCACCCCACCAGCGGTATCGGGGGTTGGAGCGATGCCGAGCTGGCGCAGTACCTGAAGACCGGCCGCGTCGCCGGTAAGGCGCAGGCCGGCGGTGGCATGGCCGAAGCGGTGAGCAACAGCCTGTCCAAGCTGCAGGACGAGGACATCGCCGCCATCGTCGCCTACCTGCGCACGGTGCCGGCCGTGGCCGACCCTGATGCCACGCGGGCCGCCTTCGCTTGGGGCGACGCCACCGCCACGCCGGGCGAGCAGCCGGTACGAGGTACGGGAGCCGCATTGGCATCGGGCGGAGTACTGTATTCGGGCCTGTGCGCAAGCTGCCACGGTTCGCGCGGCGAGGGCAGCAGGGACGGGTACTACCCCTCCCTGGTACACAACACCACCGTCGGCATGACCCGCCCGCAGAACCTGATCGCCACCATCATTGGCGGCGTTGATCGCGACGTGCACGGCGAACACGCGTTGATGCCGCACTTCTCGAAAGGCTCGTTCGTACAGGACCTGAGTGACGCCGATATCGCAGCGGTCGCGACCTACGTGCGCACGCAGTTCGGGCCGGGCGACCAGGTCACCGAGGCGCAGGTCGCGCTGACCCGCGCAGGCGGCGAAAAGCCATTACTGGCCAAGGTGGCACGCTTGTGGCTGCCGTTGCTCATCGTCGTCGCGCTGGCTGTGGTGGGCGTGCTGCTGCTGGTGCGCCGCGCCTGGAAAACCCGGAAGGCGCGGAGGGCGGCCGCATGAATTTCGTATCCTTGACCGGCATCGGGCTGCTTGCCTTCATCGTCAACGGGTCGGTGTCGGCTGCCGAATCAAGTGGCACCGCCAAGCCCAGATCGGTCGACAGCGTCGCGCAGACGCCGCTGAGCGCGGATTGGGCCGCGCGCCTCTGGCTGCAGGACCGCGGCGTTACCCCCAGCGCACGCATCGTGATCGGCAGCGGCGTCAACAGCGATGGTTACAAGGGCAGTGGCTGGTCCACCGCCGAGCACATCGACCTGGGCGCGACGATCGACACCGGCAAGGTACTCGGCTTCGACGGCACGGTGCGCGTGGTGTTCTCAGATCGCTTCGGCAACGCCATCAACGAACGATCCACCGGTTCCTACATCCAGAACCAGGCCTTCTATGGCCAGGGCCAGAACCTGCGTTTCAACGAGCTCTCCTACGAGCGGCTGCTGCTGGACAAGCGGCTGAGCCTGAAGGGTGGCTTCTACTCGATGGGCAACGACTTCGGTGGCTTGCCCTACACCTGCAACTTCAACAACAACGGCCAGTGCGGGCATCCGCTGGGCCCGATCTACAGCTCCGGGTGGTTGGACAACCCGACTGGCCAGTGGGGCCTGCGGGTAAAGTGGAATGATCCTTCCGGCTGGTACGCACAGACCGGCATCTATGACGTCAACCCGACGCGCAAGCAGGCCAACAGTGGCTTCCGTGTTTCGACGAAGGGGAAAACCGGCCTGTTCCTGCCGGTCGAGCTGGGCTACAGCCATGGCAAGTCCGGCGAGGACTATGGCGGCACGTACAAGGTGGGCTACTACCTGGATACCTCCAACGCCGATGACATCGGTGACCCGACGGCACCTCGCGCTTCGCATCGCAGCGGTTCGTACGTGCAGGCCGCGCAGCGGGTGTGGAAGCCCGAGGGTGACACGGTGCGCGGCATTTCGGTGTTCGGCGTGGCCACCCGGGCGGATGCAAAAACCGGGTTGATGCGCTACTCGTGGGAGGCGGGCGTGAGCTGGCGCGGCGTGATCGCGTCGCGCGAGGATGATGTGCTGAGCCTGGCCTGGAACCGGCTGGATATCTCTGATCGGCTCGCGCGGCGCCAGCAGATGACCGGCAAGGATGTGCAGAGCAACGAGCAGTTCGTCGAGCTGAACTACGGCGTGCAGGTCGCCCCGTGGCTGGTGCTGCGGCCGGCGGTGCAGTACGTGGCACGACCCGGCGCCTATGCCAGCCGACCCGACAGCTGGGTGTTCACCCTGCAGGCGCAGGCAACGCTGTAGGCGCATCAGGACCCGCAGGATGGGAGGCCAGACGTGCCACCCATGCTGCAACGCAAGGTGTAAGCCACCATTCGCACTGGTACGGTCCTGCCCGTTGTACCACCAACGACGGGGAGAGACGACGATGCGCAAGGTAGTGCTGCTGTTGATCCTGCTGACCGGACTGGCGCCCACCGCCTGGGCGGCCACGGTCACGACCACCCACCGCACCCTTCCCAGCTGGGACGGCACGCCCCTCGGGGTCTTTGTCATCGAACCGCAGGACGCAGGCGGCGGCAAGTACCCGCTGCTGGTGATGCCCAGCAGCTGGGCCGTTCCCAGCGTGGAGTACGTAGGGGTGGCACAGGCGCTGGCCAAGCGCGGCTATGTGGTCCTCAGCTACAGCTCGCGCGGCTTCTGGGAGTCCGGCGGGGCCATCGATATCGCCGGCCCGGCCACGGTCGAGGATGTCAGCGCATTGATCGACTGGGCGCTGGACAATACCCAGGCCGACCCGGCGCGGATCGGCGTCTCGGGCATCTCCTACGGCGCCGGCACCAGCCTGCTGGCGGCGGCACGCGATCCCCGCATCAAGGCGGTGGCCGCGCTCAGCGGATGGGCCGATCTGCAGGCGTCGTTGTACGCCAACGACACCCCCAGTGCACAGGGAATCGCGCTGCTGGTGGCCGCCGGCCTGGTCACCGGCCGCCCCGGGTCCGAGCTGGCCACGATCAACCGCCACGTGGTGGTCGGCAACTACCAGGGCGCAGTGGAATCGCTGCTGCCCGTGGCCGCCATCCGCAGCCCCGCTGCGAGCATCAGCGAGATCAATGCCAACCAGCCGGCCGTGTTCCTGGCCAACGCCTTCAACGACAGCCTGTTCCCACCGGGCCAGCTGGTGGACTTCTTCAACCAGCTGAAGGGACCCAAGCAGCTGCAGCTGCGCCACGGCGACCACGCGCTCAACGAGGCGCTTGGCGCACTGGGCATTCCCAATGAAGTGTACGACTCGGCGGGTGACTGGTTCGACCACTACCTCAAGGGCGTGGCCAATGGCATCGACCGCGAAGCGGCGGTGCAGCTGAAGTCGCAGAAGGGCAGCTGGAGCAGCTACCCGAACTGGCAGGCCACCAACAGTGGTGCGGTCAGCTACGCGTTGACCGCACCCGGTGGCCTGCTGATGCCCACCGGAGGCCTGGTTGAGAATGGACGCGGCAATGGCTGGAACTACCGCATCGGCAGCGGTCTGGGGACTGCCGCCAATTCCGGCGTGGCGATGGTGTCCGGCTCGCTGCAGATGATCAACCTGCCGCAGGGGGCGTACGTGCCTTTCATCGGGCGCAACGCCGCCGGCGTCTGGCAGGGGCCGGTGTACTGGAACGCACGCCGTCTGGACGGCGCGCCGGAAGTGCGCGTGACCGTCACCCCCAGCCGCGCCAACACCACCCTGTATGCCTATCTGTACGCGGAAGATGTGCTGGGCAATGGCCAGCTGATCAGCCATAAGCCGTACACCCTGCGCGGCGTTGCGCCCGGCCAGGCGACCACCCTCGATCTGCGCCTGGAAGCGAGCAGCTGGAACATTCCGGCGGGCAGCCGGCTGACGCTGGTGGTCGATACGGTGGACCTGCGCTATGCAGGCATCAGCCAGTTGGGCGGGGCGGTGACCTTCAGTTCGCCCGCGTCCGCACCATCGGTGCTGAAGGTGCCGTTGCATTGAATCGATCCCGTGCCCGCCGTTGCGGGCACGGGTACTCCCTGTGCGCACGGTCGCCACCGCGTGCTGTACTCAACGCTTGCCGGCTGTCCTATAGCGGGACGCATCCTGTCCGCGCAGCGTGCTCCTCAGGGCTGCACGTCCTGCGTCTGCGCCACCTGCACCACCACCTTGCCCTTGGCGCGGCCGCCGTCCATATAGGCCAGTGCTCTGCCGGTATCCTCGAAGGGAAAGACCGTGTCCACCACCGGACGCAGGGCGCCGGATTCGACCAGTGCCGTGACCTGATCCAGCTGCTGCCCATCGGCACGCATGAACACGAAGCTGTACCGGATGTTCCTGCGCCCGGCCTTGCGGCGGATGCGAAGGCTCAACAGGCGCAGCACCTGCCGTAGCGGCCAGGCCAATCCTCTTGCCGCACCGAATGCCGGCGTGGGTGGCCCGGAAATGGAAATCAGGTGACCGCCGGGCTTGAGGATGCCGAGGGATCGATCGAGTTCGTCGCTGCCGAGGCTGTTGAGGACCACGTCGTAGTCACGCAGCACGGCAGCGAAGTCCTGCTGCCGGTAATCGATGACGACGTCCGCACCCAGTGCCTTTACCCAGGCAACGTTGGCCGTGCTGGTGGTGGTGGCGACGAAGGCACCCAAGTGCTTGGCAAGCTGGATCGCAATCGAGCCCACGCCACCGGAACCGGCCTGGATGAAGACCCGCTGTCCCTTCTTCAGTGCTGCGGTTTCGACCAGCACCTGCCAGGCGGTCAGTGCCACCAGTGGCAGGGCAGCCGCCTCGACCATGCCAAGGTTCTTCGGCATTGGTGCTGCCGAGGAGGCCTTGACCGCGATGTACTCGGCAAATCCGCCGATGCGATCATCGTCCGGGCGGGCATACACCTGGTCGCCCGGCTTGAACCGGCCTGCGCGATCGCCGACCCGCACCACCGTCCCGGCCACATCGTTGCCCAGGATCAACGGAAAGCGATAGGGCAGGATCCGTTTGAACTCGCCGCGCCTGATCTTGCTGTCCAGTGCATTCACGCCTGCGGCATGAACCCGGATCAGGACATCGTCGTCGCCCACATGCGGCTCGGGCACGTCGGCGATGCGGCCGACGTCCTTGCTGCTGTAGCGGTCAATGATGAAGGCTTTCATGGCGGACGGTTCCTGCAGTGATGGGGCCGGGTGGATGCAACGGAGGCCGGCCTCAGGCGCCGGTGCGGTAGCGCTCTGCGGCGTGCGCCTGGCGGATGTCGCCGAGCAGAGCCTGACGTGCGCCATCCAGCGTGTCCCAGCGTTCGGCCACGTGCAGCGGCGGAATGGTCACCGTTTCGCGACGATCGAAGCCGACCAGCGCTGCATCGACCAGTTCGCCCACGTCCATCACTTCAGCAAGCGTGGTGATGTCGATACCGGCGCGTTCCCAGATCTCGGTGCGCGTTGCTGCAGGCAGCACCGCCTGCACATGGACGCCCTTCGGCGCCAGTTCCTGGCTCAGACCCTGCGACAGGAACAGCACGTACGCCTTGCTCGCGCCGTACACGGACATGCCGAACTCCGGTGCAAGACCCACCACCGATCCGATGTTGACGATCGCGCCGTTGCCGGCACCGGCCAGCCGCGGCGCAATGGCGGCGGCCAGGCGCGTGAGCGCGGTGGTGTTGAGGGTGACCAGGCGTTCGATGGCGTCGGCCGACTGTGCCAGGAAGTCGCCGGACTGGGCGATACCGGCATTGTTGATGAGGATGCCGATGCGCGCATCGTCGCGCAGCCGTGCCTCGACCGTGGCCAGCGCGTCAGCCTGGGTGAGATCGGCCGGCAGTATGTCCACCGCCACGCCGGTCTCTTCGCGCAGTCGCGCGGCGAGTGCTTCCAGGCGGGCGCTGTCACGCGCGACCAGGACCAGGTCATGTCCGCGCCGCGCGAAGCGGTCGGCATAGGTGGCACCGATGCCGCTGGAAGCGCCGGTGATGAGGACGGAAGGGAGGACGGACATGATGGGCTTCTCTGGACGGGGGACGTGTCGGATGCGGGCGGCCGCGTTACTGCGCGTGCGCTTCAGCCAGGGTGGGGTAGTCGGTGTAGCCTTCGGCGCCCCCGCCATACAGCGTGGCCGGGTTCAGCGGCGCCAGCGCTGCGCCGCGCTTGAGGCGCTCGACCAGATCGGGGTTGCTGATGAACGGGCGACCGAAGGCGACCAGATCGGCCTTGCCTGCGGATACTCGGGCACTGGCCAGCTGCAGGTCGTAGCCGTTGTTGGCCAGGTAGGTGCCGTTGAAGCGACGGCGCAGCCCATCGAAGTCGAACGGTGCCACATCGCGCGGGCCACCCGTGGCGCCCTCGACCACATGCAGGTAGACGACGCCCAGTGCGCTGAGCTGATCGACGATGTAGTCGTACTGGGGCTGCGGATCGCTTACGGTGGAAATGGCATTGGCCGGCGACACCGGCGAAATGCGCACGCCGGTGCGGTCAGCGCCGATTTCGCCCGCCACCGCAGCGGTCACCTCAAGCAGGAGGCGGGCACGGTTCTCGACCGAGCCGCCATAGGCATCGGTGCGCTGGTTGGCCCCGTCCTTGATGAACTGCTCGAGCAGGTAGCCATTGGCGCCGTGGATCTCCACGCCGTCAAAACCCGCTGCGATGGCGTTGGCAGCGGCCTGGCGGAAATCTTCGACGATGGCGGGCAGCTCATCGATGTCCAGGGCGCGCGGCTCGGACACATCGACGAAACCATTGTTGACGAAGGTCTTGGTCTGCGCGCGGAGAGCCGAGGCGGAAACCGGCGCGGCGTTGCCCGGCTGCAGGTCGACGTGCGAGATGCGGCCGACGTGCCACAGCTGCACGAAGATGTGCCCGCCGCGTGCATGCACCGCGTCGGTGACGGAGCGCCAGCCGTCGATCTGGTCCTGGGTGTAAAGCCCCGGGGTGTCCTGGTAGCCCTGCGCCTGCGCCGAGACCTGGGTGGCCTCGGAGATGATCAGTCCCGCTGATGCGCGCTGGGCGTAGTAGGTGCTGGCCAGCGGACTGGGGACCAGGCCCTCGCCGGCGCGGTTGCGCGTCAGCGGTGCCATCACGATGCGGTTGGCCAGCGTCAGCGGGCCGAGGGGATAGGGCTGGAAAAGCGTGGCGTCGGACATGGGGATGGGCTCGTCTTCGAAGGAAGGGGTCTGGGTCAATGATGATGACCGTAATCATTGATGTCAATGGTTTGATGATGAATATAATCTATGTGTGTTAAAGTGCCCTCACACGCAACAGGACTCCCAAGGGCGAAGGCTCATGAAGGTCACCAAGGCACAGGCGCAGGCCAACCGGGCACATATCGTCGAAACCGCCGCCACGTTGTTCCGCGAGCGCGGCTACGACGGCGTTGGCGTGGCCGACCTGATGGCGGCCGCGGGCTTCACCCATGGCGGCTTCTACAAGCATTTCGGCTCGAAGGCCGATCTGATGGCCGAAGCCGCCGCCTGCGGCCTGACCAGTTCGGCCGCAGCGGTGGCTGATCTGGATGTGCACGCATTCGTCAGCGAGTACCTGTCCCGCGCGCACCGCGACGGGCCCGGCCAGGGTTGTACGCTGGCGGCCCTGTGCACCGATGCGGCGCGTCAGACGGACGCGGTCAAGGCGGCCTTTGCGGCCGGCATCGAGGCCAGGCTGGCAACACCTGTCACGCAGGAGGGGCAGGTGCAGCGCGATCCCGACGCTGCGGCGCGTGCCCGCAGGATTGCGCTCATGGCTCAGGCGGTCGGCGCGCTGGTGCTGTCGAGGTCCTGTCCGGACCAATCGCCACTGGCGGATGAAATCCTGAGCGCTTGTCGAGCGGATCTGCTGACCCGGCTGGCGGACGGACCTGGCAACTGAGCGGCGGCTTCTTCAGTCAGGGAGTTCGCGTTTCATCCTGCGGCCCCCATCGTACGGCCGGGGCGCGTTCGGACGCCCGCAGGTCTTGTCGACGAACCCTCGAATGGGTGCACTGTCGGGCGCGTCCTGGTTCCGGGTTCCGGCCAGTGGGCCATCGACAGCATGTGGTGGCGGCTTCGTTGGCCGCGTAACCATCAAGACGGCAACCGTCAAGAAAGTTGTGCGGCTGCCGCTAGTGCGCAGGGGAGGTGCGTACAGCCCTCTCGATTTCGCATTCCTGATCCATATATAAGGACGTAGTTCTGTGAGAACCACTGTGGTTTTAGCGCTGGCGCTGTCTGTCAGCGGATGCGGCATGCTTCCAAAGAAGGAAACGCCCGAGCAGACGGCGGCGGCGTCCCGTTTCTATCCGGGTAAATCAATCGATCAGGTACGCACCGCCGCTACAGAGGTCTTGAATCTACTGGCGCCGGGGAAGATGAAGTACGACGCTGGCGCGCCCGGTATTGCAGCCAAGCGTGAATATGGGTATGTGGAGCGGCGCATGGGCTACCAGGGAACCATGACGACGTTCTACAACGTGCGCATGACGGCGGTAAGCTGGTATACCGTTGCCTTCTCAGAAGAAGCGGGCGGCACGCGTGCCCGGTTCGCGGTGCAGACCCGTGCCGATGACCAGAGCTCGTACTGGGCAAACCCGGCGATCCCGGAGATTCACAACAGCTTCCGGCAGGATCTCCCGCTGGACGGCCGTTACGGCGTGGCTGATCTGAAGCTGTTCCACGACCGCGTCGAGTACGTGCTGGGGTTGCGCCCGCAGTGGACATCGTGCAGCGAGGTGAAGGAGTCGGGCATGGCCCTCGAATTCTGTGATCGTGCCGGTGCCAGCGACGTGGGTCCAGCGCAGCCGTGACCGGATCGGGCCCGGCCTCTGTCTGATATGCAGGGGCTGGCCCGGACCAGGAGGCGTCCTGTTGCGGAGGTCGAGCGGTAACAGCACTCCCCGCCAGCACTCCCTTCAAGAGGCGTCCATGTCCCTTCGCATCACCTGCCTGTGCGGCGCAAATGCCATGGAGCTGCATGGCCGTCCCGCTGCGCAGGCGAACTGCCACTGCGCCACCTGCAGGGATTTCTACGGTGTTGCGATGCTCTCGGCCACCGCATGGGAGGCCGGATCGGTGAGCACTTCAGGGGCGAGGAAGGCGAGTTTCCAGCACCCGGTGAAGCAGCTTTCCAAGACCTTTTGCCTGCACTGCGGCGAGGTATTGTTTGGCACCAATCGCCTGGGCATGCGCGTAGTTCCCAACGCTCTTGTTGCGCGAGCTGCCGAGGGCGTGCTGGGTGCAGCGTTTGCGCCAACGATGCATCTGTTCTACCGGGAGCGTGTCATCGACGTTGCAGATGCGCTGCCGAAGTACCTCGACGGGTGGGATGGTCCGCTTCATGTGAGCCAGGAACAGCAACAGCCACAGCCATGTCCTGGCCCCTGACGATGCGGGACAGCAATGTCCATGGATGAAATGTGGGGCAAGATCAAAAGGGCTGCGCAGATGAGCCCGCCAATCACTCACGACCTGGTACTGGATACGCTCAGGAAGTGCTGCGCAGGACGAGCGCTACCAGTTGACGGTCTTCCAGGCCAAACGCTGCGATCTACGAACACACGTTCGAAGGTGCCGGGTACACACCCTGACGTGGATCGGCAAGAGGCACACAGGTTCTGCGATGCTGCAACCCCCATCTGCAGAACCCTGCCCAACGCGATGCTGGTTTCCTCAGAACCGCCTTCGCCCTGCAGGTGCGGGGCTCAGCGGGCGTCCGTGGCGCCCGCCGGATCGTGCAGCCCACGTAGCTTCTTCTTGTTGATCTTGCCCACGCTGGTGCGTTCCAGCGAATCGACGAAGCTGACGCGGTCGGGGATCGCGTAGCGGGAGATATCACCGGAACGGCTGCGTGCTGCGACCAGCTCGATGATCTCCGCCTCGGTCACTTCGCTGCCGTTCCGCTTGACCACCAATGGCAGCGGTCGCTCCCCCCATTTCGCATCGCTGATGCCGATCACCGCGACCTCGTTGACCGCCGGATGCAGGGCGATGATGTCCTCCAGCGCGAGCGAGGAGATCCACTCGCCCCCGGTCTTGATCACATCCTTGATGCGGTCGGTCACGCGCAGATAGCCGCTGCCATCGATGTTGCCGATATCCCCGGTATGCAGGTAACCGCCGGCCCACAATGCCGTCGAAGCGTCGGGGTTGTGCAGATAGCCTTGGGTGAGCCACGGCGCACGCACCACCACTTCCCCGGTGGCGTTGCCATCGTGGGCAACATCGTCCATGTGCTCGTCGACGATGCGAAGATCCACCAATGGCACCGGAATGCCGGCCTTGGTGCGCAGTGACAGCTCCTCGTCCGCGCCGTCCACGGCGTCGGCATCGAGCTGCGCGAGGGTGAGCAGGGGGCACGTTTCGGACATGCCATAGCCGCCGAAGATGTCGATGCCACGGGCCAGCGCCTGCTGCGCCAGTGCCTTCGGTAGTGCCGCGCCGCCGATGATCACCTTCCAGCTGCGCAGGTCGGTATCGGCAGCTGCGGGATGGGCCAGCAGCATATGCAGGATGGTCGGCACGCAGTGCGAGAACGTGACCTTCTCGCGGGCGATCAACGCCAGCAACGTGCCCGGCAGATAGCGGCCGGGGTAGACCTGCTTGATGCCCAGCAGCGTGGCCACGTACGGCATGCCCCACGCATGGACATGGAACATCGGCGTGATCGGCATGTAGACATCGTCGCGATGCAGGCGCCCCTGGCTGGACGCGCAGCCCAGGGCTGCCATCGCGGTTAGTGTGTGCAGGACCAGTTGCCGATGGCTGAAGTACACGCCTTTGGGCAGGCCTGTGGTGCCGGTCGTATAGAAGGTGGTCGCGCGGGTGTTCTCGTCGAAGTCCGGAAAGCGGGTGATGGGCGTGGCCTCGCGCAGCCCAGCCTCATACTCGGTCACGAAACCCGCTGGCAGCGGGCCCTCATCGTCATCCAGCAGGATGCGCGTGCGCACGTCCGGCAGCTGTTCTTCGATGGCGTCCAGCACCGGCAGGAACTCGCGGTTGGCGAGGATCACCCGCGCACCGCTGTGATTGAGCGTATAGGCAATCTGCTCGGGCGCCAGGCGGATGTTCACCATCATCAGCACCGCTCCAATCATCGGCACGGCGAAATAGCTCTCCAGGTAGCGGTTGCTGTCCCAGTCCATCACTGCCACGGTATCGCCGCGCTCTACCCCGAGCGAGGCCAGCAGCCCGGCCAATTGGCCGATGCGCGCCTGCAGGGTGCAGTAGTCGAACCGGACCTTGTCGCTGTAGACGATTTCCTGCCGTGGACGCACTGCAAGAGGTGCCAGCAGCAGCTGCTTGATCAGCAGGGGGTAGGCATGAGGCTCGGCGGGTGCGTCTGCGGCGGTGGCCAATGACATGTGATCTTCCTGTTGGGGCGGCGCGTCAGCGGCCGGGAGGCGCGGGAATGGACAGCTGCGCGCGCAGCAGCGGCGCTTCCGCCCGTGGGGTCGGCTGGATGAGGGCGTCCTGTGGCAGCGGGCGCGCTGGATCTTCAAGGTGATCCCACACCTGGTCCATCGCCGCGAACAGGTAGGGCAGCAGCGGGACGTAGCGCTTCCGGTAGTCCGGGAAGGCCAGCAGCGAGTCGAAGTGCTGCGCCTTGTTCACCCGCCAATAGGCGATCTGTGCGCCCGCGCTGCGTGCAAGTGGCACATAGCGGTCACTGGTCATGCTGATTGGCACCAACCCGTCGTCCAGGCCATGGATGACCACGATCGGCAGGCCTCGACGTGGGGCCCGGGCGGTCGCAGCGGCGATGCCGGCGCGGACCCGGCGGGCACCGGCGCTGTCGGCGTTGCCGAGTGTGCGCAGGCAGCGCAGGCCACGCAGGGAACCAGCGTCCACCCCGGTGGCATTGCCGTCCACCAGAACCACGCCGCTGCCCGGGGGGATGCCACTGCCCTCGCTCCACCAGGTTGCACGAACCTCGGCCGTGGCGGTGTGGGGTCTGCCGTCGGTCCCGGCCGCTGAGAAGCTGTACGCGCAGGGATGCTCGCCCGCGGCGTAGCGTCCGTAGGCCGACGAATAGGTGGCTGCGATGGCGCGCCACAGATCGAAACCGGTGGAGAAAGCACCGGCGCGCAGTGCATCGGCGCTCAAGCCCGCGTCGAGCAGCTGCTGCCGTGCCGATCGTGCCTGTGCTGCAGTGTCATCGCCTTGCACCAACCCAGCCGATTTCAGCGTGGCACATTGCTGGGTCCACCCCGACACGGCCTGCGCCCGCATGGGCGGTTGCGGCAGATCGTCCTCTGCCAGCAGTGCACAGGGCATCAGCAACGCGGCCTGGGTGACGAAGTCGTACAGCGGCGGAGCGCCGGCCACCGAGACATTGGGTTCGCCGGCCACCATCGCATCGAACCAGTCGCCTTCGATCTCCGCGGCACGCAGCACGGCGCCACCGCCATTGGATACGCCCACGCCCAGCGTGCGTGTGTTGGCCGCAGTGAACGGGGCCGATTGCGGATAGGCGCGGTCCAGCGCCTGCAGGCCGAACTGCAGCGCCTGCAGCAGATGGCGTCCCCAGTCTGCTTCCGGGTTGTCACCGGAATGGGCATGTTTGAAGGCGATTCCCTGCGCGGCTGTCGCACCCGCAGGAATGAAGGCCAACGCGCCTTGGCTGGCTGGCGTGCCGTCTGCCTGGAAGCCGGCCTTGGCGTCCAGATCGTAGTAATCACTGCCGGCGCCCTTGTCGGTGTAGGCGACCGCGCAGCCATGTGCCAGGCCCCAGCTGCCAGCAACCGCGATCGCGCCATGGATGCCACGCGAACCGGAAGATGCCGCGACGACCAGACAGCGCCGCGCGGCGTCGAAGCTGTCGGGCAGCTGCACCAGTACCCGATGGGGATGGCGGGCGCCGGGAACGCGCGCATAGGCGGAGAATTCGCGGCCGGGCACCGCCTGCAGGCTGCCGTAGACATCGCCAAAGCCGCCGCCGGGTGTCAGGTCGGCGATGCCGCGCCAGCTGCTCCAGATCGCACGACGCCGGACTTCCTCGGCCGTGGGCTGGGCCGGGTTGGCAAACGCCGGCGCGGTGGCCGCGCGCAGGGCGTCGATGCCCAGGCCTGCGGTCAGCAGTTCGTCGCTGCCGCGATGCACGGTTTCCCGCCACTGCTCGAACACCGGAACAGCGGTAGTGGGGCGGGGCGGGGCGGCGTGAATGCTGGAGATGCTGCCCAGAAGCAATGGCAGCGCGGCGCACAGCAGCGTAACGGGGCGGTGAATGTTCATTGCGCCACCCTAACCATCCGGCCGGCGCACGCCAGCGTACCTTGGTACCCGTGCCCAGTCGCAGGCGATTTGCTAACCTCGGCTGGACATGCCGACCCTGCTCATCGCCGATGACCACCCCTTGTTCCGCGCGGCGCTGCATCGCGCCGCCGAGGAGGCGGTGGCTGAGCTGCAGATCAGCGAAGCCGATTCTCTGCACAGCGTGCTCGAAGCGATCGAGAGCCAGCAGATCGACCTGATGCTGCTGGACCTGCACATGCCGGGCAACCACGGCCTGGCCGGACTGGCGACCATACGTGCGCTGCAACCGGGGCTGGCGATCATCATCGTTTCGGCCAATGAAGAGCCGCACGTGATCCGCCGCGCCATCGACCTGGGCGCAGCCGGGTACCTGCCCAAAAGCTCCGGCTTGACCGACCTGCAGTCCGCACTGCAGACGGTGCTGGAAGGTGAGCGCTGGATACCGGCGCTGCTGCGCGAGCCGGTGGCGCGGGTGGCGCCCTTCGGCAAGGACGCTGATCTTGCCGCGCGCTTGTCCAGCCTGTCCGCGCATCAGTACAAGGTGCTGAGCCTGGTGGCCGAAGGGCTGCTCAACAAGCAGATCGCCGACCGGCTGGGTGTGCAGCTGCGCACGGTCAAGGCCCACATGACCCGCATCATGGGGCGGCTGGGCGTACGCAATCGCGCGCAGGCCATCCGTGTGCTGCACGAGATGGGGCTGTCCGATCCGTCGCGGCAGATCGAAGACGCGCAGGACGCCTGATTCTTCCTCAGACCCTTTCCGTGCTGGACGTTGCCAGCAGATGGTTGATCGCCCAGCGCAGCGCCAGTGGCTTGAACGGCTTGTTCAGCAGCGAAAGGCCGACACTGCGTACCGCCTCGCGCGTGACATTGCCGGTATCGGCGCTGAGGATCACCGTCGGCCGCGCACCATGCACGGCGACGAGGCGCTTCCACAGTGCGACGCCGGTATCGCCCTCATCAAGGTGGTAGTCGAACAACCACAGTGCCGCTTCATGTGCGGATGCGCCCAGCGCAGCGACATCGCGCGCGGCGATGACATCGCAGCCCCAGGCAAGCAGCATCAGCCGCATTGCCTCCAGCGCCTCCGCATCGTTGTCGACCACCAGCACGCGGATGCCCTTGATGCTGCTGTTGCCAGCGGCGGGCTCAGTGCGTGGGGCCGCCGGTGGCGCTGCCCGCACCACGGTGATGGAGAAGGCCGAGCCGCGATCCAGTTCGCTATGCAGTTCCAACGGTGCATGCAGCAGGTCGGCAATGCGGTGCGCGATGGTCAGGCCAAGACCGAGGCCCTGGCCATTGCTGCGGTCGCCACGGTGGAACTCCTCGAACACCACGGCTTGTTGCTCGGGCGCGATGCCAGGGCCGCTGTCATGCACGCCGATCGACAGTGCCTGGCCGTGCCGGCGAACGCCCAGCAGCACGCCACCGCTGTGAGTGTAGCGGATGGCATTGGCCAGGAAGTTCTGCAGTACGCGGCGCAGCAGCAACGGGTCGCTGTGCACCCACATGCGGGTGCGCACATGGCGGAACTGCAGTCCGCGCGCCGCGGCCAGCACGGCGAACTCCTGCGCAAGCGGTTCCAGCACGGTCGACAATGCGAACGGGCGCGGATCAGCCACCAGGCCACCGGCTTCCAGTCGCGAAATATCCAGCAGGCCCGACAGCAGATCATCGGTGGAATCCAGCGCGCCGCGAATCTGGCGCAGGAAGCTGTCCAGGAATTCCGATTCGATGTGCTGCGACATGGCGTCGGTCAACAGTTGCGCCGCATGCAGGGGCTGGATCAGGTCATGGCCGACCGCAGTCAGGAAGCGGGTCTTGGCCACGTTGGCCCGCTCGGCTTCATGCACCGCCTGCTCCAGCCGGGCGGTGCGGTCCTGTACGCGACGCTCCAGGGTTTCATTGCTGCGCTTGAGCGCGTCCTCTGCCCGCCGGAACGCGGTGACATCGGTGAAGGTGGCCACGTAGCCGCCACCGGGCATCGGGTTGCCGCGGATTTCGACGATCGTGTTGTCCGGGAAGATCCGCTCGGAGAGATGCGGAGTGCCGCGCCGCATGTGCACCACCCGCCGCTGCAACGCCTTGTCGCGCGAGTCACCAGGGGTGTCGCCGATCTTCAGCTGTCCCAAGGCCCACGCCGTCAGGTTCGACACCGGCTGCCCCACCTGCAGCAGCTCCGGCGGGAACTTGAACAGCGCGGCGTAGCGGCTGTTCCAGGCCACCAGCTGCAACTGCGCATCCACCACGCTGATGCCCTGGCTCATGTTTTCCAAGGCGGCCTCCAGCAGGCGCTGGTTGAAGCGCAGCGCTTGGGTGGCTTCACCGACCGCGCGGGTAACAGCGTCCAGCGGCGCAGCGCCCCCATCGCGTGCGGCCTCCACCAGCAGGCGTGCCATGCCCGCACCGACCACGGCGGTCAGTTCGCGTTCGATGGCGGTCACCCGGTCATCGTCCAGCATCTGCCCGGCGTGGCCGTCCATCAGCTGGCGTGCCCGTTCCTGGCCGAGGAAGCGGCCAGCCGTCTTGCGCAACGATGCCGCGGCCACCGCGTCAGGCTGGCGTGGCACAGAAGGACGCACCGCACGCGACACCAGCGCCACGGTCACCAGATTGACAGCCAGGCTGGCGCCCATGCTGATGGCAATATGGCCCGGCTGCATGCGCAGCGAAAACATCGCCAGCCAGTGCAGCCCGTCCGGCCCGGCCGACGGCGGCGCGGCCGGGACCACCATCGGCAACAGCACCAGCCAGAGCCAGACCAGCGAGCCCAGCGCGATGCCGGCGATGATGGCCGGGGAGGGCGTGCGCGGACGGTATACCGCCAGCAGCACCGCCGGTGCCAGCTGCGAAAGTGCGGTGAATGACATCAGGCCGAAATCGCTGAGTGCCTCGGTGCCGCTCATCGCACGGCTGTACAGCCACGACATCAGGAACACGGCGAGGATGCCGGCGCGCCGGAAGGCCAGCACCCGCGGTCGTAGATCCGCGCCGGTGTTGAAGCCATTGACGCCGCTCAGCAGGCGCGAGCCCACACCGTGGTTGCCGAGCATGATCGACAGGGTCAACCCGGACAGGATCATCATGCCGGTGGCGGCACTCAGACTGCCCAGGTAGGCCAGCAGTGCCAGCAGGTGATGGCCCCGCTCCTGCGGCAGGGCCAGCACATACAGGTCCGGCGTCATCGAGGGCGGCAGCTGCGCGGCACCGGCCAGTGCCATCGGCACCGACGGCAGGCCGATCAACAGCAGGTAGACCGGGAACAGCCAGCGCGCCGTCTTCAGGTCCGATGACTGACGCAGCTCGACCACGCCCACATGGAACTGATGGGGCAGGGTGAACGCGGCCATGGCACCCAGCGCCACCATGGTCAGGTAGTCCGGCACCACTGCCGGCGGCGGCAGGTGCACCATCTTCTCGAGCAGCGGCGCGCCGGCCTTGTGCACCGATAGCGCGGCATACAGGCCAATGGCCAGCAGTGCCGTCAGCTTCAACAGCGATTCCAGGCCCAGCGCGACCACGATGCCGCGGTTGTGCTCGGTCGCCGATGCCTTGCGTGCGCCGAACAGGGTGGTGAACGCCGCCATCGTCAGCGCGAACCAGAAGGACATGTCCAGCTGCCAGCCAACGGGCGCGAACTGGTCACCGAGCAGGGCGGCAAGGCCCTGGCTGACCGCTTTCAGCTGCAGCGCGATGTAGGGAATGATGCCGAACAGCGCGACCAGGGTGATGGTGATGCCCAGCCCTTGGTCGGCACGCAGCCGTGCGACCACCAGGTCGGCGATGGTGGCGCTGTTGTGCTGCTTGGCCAGCCGCCCAAGCCGCACCAGGAACGGCAGGCCAAAGGCAAAAATGAGGGCCATGCCGATCAGTGTCGGCGGAATCGGGAAGCCCCACTGCACGCCCTGCGAGGCGGCTCCGTAGTAGGTCCACGCCGTGCAGTGCACGCCCAGTGACAGCGCGTAGATGGCTGGCCATACCTTCGACAGCCGATGCCCCTGGCGTTCCCCCCACAGGGCGACGCCGAACAGCAGCACGGTCCACGCGATGCAGGCGAACAGGACGATGGAGGGCGTCAACATCGCTCCAGTGTAGAGAGAACCGCGGCCGGCGGGCAGCGGGCCCGCCCGGCGCAAGGAAGACGGCGCGCCGCTAGTCGGCGAGCACGATCAGCGACAACTGTTCGGCGACCACGGCCGTCTCGCCGGCGGGAACCACTTCCACGGTCTTGTGCTGGGTCAGCAGCCACTGCCCGGGCCTGCGCGCTTCCAAGGACATCAGCTGCGAGCGCACCCGTACCTCGGAACCGCTCGGCACGGGCGCCAGGAAGCGGACCTTGTTCAAGCCGTAGTTCAGTACGTGGGCGATGCCGGGAAAACCGGCCAGGGCCGCCACGTCGTCCTCAACGGTAAGCGAGAGCAGAAGGAACCCATGGGCGATGGTCTGCCCGCCCGGCAGGCCGGTCCGTGCGCGGGCCGGATCGGTGTGGATCCAGTTGTGGTCACCGGTGGCTTCGGCGAAGGCATTGATGCGCGACTGCGCGATGCGCGTGCTGCCGCTCAGCCGCTCGCTTGCCGCCCATTGCCGCAGGGCCTGCAGGGCGGCAGGCAGCGCATCCCTCGGCACATCGGAACTCATCGCGCTCGCTCCAGCAATGCCAGGATCGCGTCACGCGCCTCGGGCTCGGACAGCATCGGCGCATGGCCCACCTCCGGTACTTCGACGAGGCGGGCGTTGGGCGACGTGGCGGCCATCTGCTGTGCGACATCGGCAGGCAGGATGTCCGACAACGCGCCGCGGACCACCAGCACCGGCACGCGTGCGGTCAGCCCACGCACCGCGCGCCACAGCACCGGGCGCAGCAGCCACAGCAGCCACGGCCGCGTGGTACGGATCACCGCCGGGTCGTAGTCCAGTTCCAGCAGGCCATCGCTGCGCTGGCGGAACGTACGCATGGCCATCGCCCGCCAGTCGTCGGTGGTGAAACGCGGGAACGCGGCCTTGCCGATGGATTCCACATAGGTCGTGGCCTGTGCCAGGTCCATCGGTGGCACGGGCTTGCCGGCGTACTTGCCGATCCGCGCCAGTGCTTCGCGCGGCACCTTGGGGCCGGCATCGTTCAGAACTGCTGCGGCGATCAGCCCGGGCGCACGCGAGGCCAGGGTGATGGTGACCAGCACCCCCAGCGAGGTGCCGACGAATACCGCCTTGTCGATGTTCTGTGACCGCAGCAGCGCCACCATGTCGTCGGCATAGGTGCGCGGGTTGTAGCTGGACGGGTCCGATGCGCGTTCCGAACCTGCGCGTCCTCGCAGGTCAACCGCGATCACCCGCCAACCCGCAGCAGTCAGCGATGCGGCCAGCGCATCGAAGTCGGCGCCATTGCGGGTCAGGCCGGGGATGCAGATCACGGTGCCGCGCGCCGGCTGTGCGCCTGCAGGAGCATGGTCACGCGCATGCAGGCGCAGGCCATCGTCACTTTTCCAGTACAGATCATCGTAAGACGGTGTCATGCAGAAGCTTCCTAGAAATCGTAACGGACGCTGAGGCTATATTGGCGCGGCGGCCCATAGAAACCAATCAGCGTGCCGACCGCCGGAATGTTGTAACCGGTGGTGCGGTACTCCTTGTCGGCCAGGTTGGTGCCCTGCAGCGAGAAGGTCCAGGCGTCGTCAAGCTTCCAGATCACGCCGGCATTGACCAGCCCGTAGCCGTCCTGGCGGATCACCGGGCTCAGATCGGTGGTCGGCCATACTTCGCTCTGATAGCTGTAGCTCACCCGTGCGGACAGGTTGCTGCCATTGGCCAGGTCGGTGCGGTACTCCACGTTCAACGCGCCCGAGAAGTCCGGTGCGTTGGTGAACTTCATCTGCTTGGCCACGTTGACGCCGCGGTCCATGTACTCGTCATACTTGGCATCCAGCCAAGCCAGGTTGCCGGAGATCAGCCAGTGCTGGCTGGGCAGGTACTGGTACTCGATTTCCAGGCCATTGATGGTGCCGGCGCCGGCATTGGTGAAATCGCCGAAGAAGGCATCGTCGACGCCGTCGCCATTGGTATCGATGCCGGTGAACACCGACAGCTGGATGTCCTTGTACTTGTTGTGGAACGCCGACAGGTTCAGGAACAGGCGCTGGTCGAGGAAGGCCATCTTGCTGCCGATCTCGAAGCTGTCGACCGTCTCGTCATCGAACGGCTCGGCCGAGCGTGGCACCGCAACGGCATTGGCGCGGATGTTGTAGCCGCCCGACTTGAAGCCACGCGTGGCCAGGCCGTAGACCATGATGTCCGGGGTGATCTGGTAATCCAGCGACACCTTGGGCGAGACGTTCTTGAAATTGGTCTTCTTGTCGAAATCGGCGGCGACCGCGATCGGACGGGTGAACGTCGCATCCGAGTAGAAACGGTTGAGCACGATCGCGCGCTTGTCCTCGTCGGTGTAGCGGGCGCCGACGTCCAGCTTCAGCTTGCTGGTCAGGTCGAACGTCCAATCGGCATACAGCGCGATGCTGTCGGTGAGCACCTTGCCACGGGTGTCGCCGAACTGCAGGTTGAAGAAGTTGTTGCGGATCTGTCCGCCGGCCTCGCCACTGAACTGGTACAGGCCCACCACGCCCCGCACGCGGCCGCCGGCATCGTAGTTCAGCTGCACCTCATTGCTGACCTGGTCGTCATGGTAAGTGCCACCTACATCGGCCAGCTTGACCGGCGTGCTGTCGAAGTCGATGTTCGCGTCGCTGTCCGATTCGCGCTTGGCCACCACGTACTTCAATGCAACGTCTTCGCTGGGCCGCCAGTTCACCGTGGCCGAGGCGCCCTTGGTCTCCACGCTGTTGAGGTTGCGCATGCCCGAGCGGATGTCGTAGCGGTCATCCATCGGCGGGTAGGCGCGCACGAACGGGTTGGGTGCCAGCATCTTCGAGCCACGCATGCCGGACTGGTCATCGATCCAGTCCAGGGCGAACTGCACGTCGAAGTCGTCGCCCGCATACGCACCCAGGTTGAAGCGTGCAGCATTGATCTGCTTGTCACTGACCGGCTGGTCGGTGAAGGTGTTCTCGCCGAAGCCGTCACGATTCATGCTGGCCACCGCCACGCGCGCCCGCAGGCCGCTGTCGGCCCCGCCGATCGGGCCGCCGATCGCCGCCTTGGCGTCCAATTGGCTGTAGTTGCCGACGGTGATCTGGGCGAAGCCTTCGGTCTGGGTGGGCAGGCCGCGCGAGATGTACTTGATGGCACCGCCAATGGTGTTCTTGCCGTACAGCGTGCCCTGCGGACCGCGCAGCACCTCGATGCGCGAGACGTCGAACACGTCCAGCAGCGCACCCTGCGGACGGGCGATGTAGACGTCGTCCAGGTAGATGCCCACGCCCGGGTCAGCGCCCCAGGTGGGGTCGGACTGGCCGATGCCGCGGATGTAGGCGGTGACCGTGCTGCTGGCGCCGCGCGCCGCGTAGATGGTCAGGTTGGGGACCTGTCCATCAAGGTCGCTGATGTCCTGGACGTTCATCTTGTCCAGGGCTTCGGACGTAAAGGCGGTGACGGCAACCGGCACCTCCTGCAGGGTTTCCTCGCGCTTGCGTGCGGTCACCGTGATGCTGTCCAGGTTGGTGGCCGAAGCGGTGCGGGCGGCTGCCGGCGCGCCATGCGGTGCGTCCTGCGCCAGGACCGGCCCGGTGGCCAGCAGTGTGCCGATCATCAGGCTCAAGCAATTGCGTTTCATTCGGTCCTCCCCCAAGGCATGTACGCGGCGAATGGCCCATTGCCACCCATGGACGCTAGGCTAGCGACGCGGTTGCGCACCGGCGAGTGGACCTAGGTCCAGTCGGCAGCGGTCGCCAGATCCGGATACTGGGCGCGTCCCCACCCGGAAGCGCCGTATGTCGCTACTGATCGTACTTGCAGCGCTGGCCTTCCTCATCCTGGTGGCCTATCGCGGTTACAGCGTGATCCTGTTCGCGCCCATCGCCGCGCTTGGCGCAGTGCTGCTCACCGATCCCTCGCTGGTGGCACCGATGTTCACCGGTTTGTTCATGGACAAGATGGTTGGCTTCCTCAAGCTCTATTTTCCGGTGTTCCTGCTGGGCGCCGTGTTCGGCAAGCTGATTGAACTGTCCGGCTTCTCCCGCTCGATCGTGGGGGCGGCGATCCGCTTGTTCGGACCGCAGCGGGCGATGCTGTCGATCGTGCTGGTGTCGGGCCTGCTCACTTACGGCGGCGTGTCATTGTTCGTGGTGGTGTTCGCGGTCTATCCGTTCGCGGCCGAGATGTTCCGCCAGAGCGACATCCCCAAGCGCCTGATTCCGGCCACGCTGGGGGTGGGCGGCTTCAGCTTCACCATGGACGCATTGCCGGGCACGCCGCAGATCCAGAACATCATCCCGACCACGTTCTTCGGCACCGATACCTGGGCGGCTCCGGTGCTGGGTACGCTGGGCAGTGTGTTCGTGCTTGCGGTGGGCATGGCCTACCTGGAGTGGCGCCGTCGCGCGGCGGTGCGCAGTGGCGAGGGCTACGGAGCCCCGGCCACCCTGCTGAACGAGCCGGCACCGTTCGCAGGCACCCATCTGGCGCACGCGGGCATTGCCATGCTGCCGCTGGTGCTGGTGTTTGTGTCCAACAAGCTGTTCACCCTGGGCATACCGCACTGGTACGGCGCGGAGCACAGCTTCGTGCCGTCGATCATGGGCAGCGCCGCGCCGGTGGTGCAGGGCGTGGCGAAGATCACCGCAATCTGGGCCGTGCTGGGGGCGCTGCTGGTTGGTATCCTGTCGGTGCTGGCGCTGGCCTGGCGCCCGGTGGTCACCCAGTTTGCCGAAGGCACCAAGGCGGCGATCGGTGGTGCCGTGCTGGCAGCCATGAACACCGCCTCGGAATATGGCTTCGGCGCGGTCATCGCCGCGTTGCCGGGCTTCATGGTGGTGGCCAACGCGCTGGGGGCGATCAAGGACCCCCTGCTGCATGAAGCGGTCACCGTAACCGGTCTGGCCGGTGTCACCGGCTCTGCATCGGGCGGCATGAGCATCGCCCTGGCGGCGATGTCGGAGACCTTCATCGCCAACGCACAGGCTGCCGGCATCCCGATGGAGGTGCTGCATCGCGTTGCCGCGATGGCATCGGGCGGCATGGACAGCCTGCCGCACAACGGTGCGGTCATCACCCTGCTGATGGTCACCGGGCTGACCCATCGGCAGGCCTACAAGGACATTTTCGCAGTGACCATCATCAAGACCCTCGCGGTGTTCGTGGTGATCGGCATCTACTACGCCACCGGCTGGGTTTGACAGCGGCGTCGCAGCACCCTCTGGAAGGTCGGTCCACGAGGATTTCCGGTACCACTTCATCCACGACTCACGCATGAGGATCTGGTCATGAAATCTGGAATCGATTCAATCAAGGCGCTGATGCTGCTGCTGTGCGCCTGGCTGGCCACCACGGGCGCCGCCTCTGCGGCAGACCCACCCGGGCATTGGGACGTTGGCCTGTACGGCAATCTGTTCGGTGCCCGCGAGTACCAGGTGTGGGTGCCGGCCGGCTACGACGAAACGCGGCCACTGCCCCTGTTGCTGGTGCTGCACGGCTGCGTGACCGGGCCGAACCTGATGGGCGAGGCCTCCGGCTTCAACGAGGTGGCCGACACCGAAGGCTTCATCGTGGTCTACCCGCGGCAGAACGTAACCTCCAACCCCGCACGCTGCTGGAACTGGCAGCTGCCGATCAACCAGGCGCGCGGCAGTGGCGAAGCCTCCATCCTGGCCGGCATCGTGGACAACGTGAAAGCGGGCTACAGCATCGATCCGCATCGCGTGTACGTCACCGGCATTTCCGCCGGCGGGGCGATGACTTCGATCATGCTGGCCTGTTATTCGGATGTGTTCGCGGCGGGCGCGATCCATTCCGGCGGAATGTACAAGGGCGCGACCACGATCTCCGGCAGCGCCTATGCGCTGTTGGCCGGCAGCATCTACTCACCGGACAGCAACGGGCAGCTGGCCTGGCAGTGCTCGGGTTCGCCGTCGCCGCGGCCGATCCCGGTGCTGGTCTTCCATGGCACCGCCGACGCCACGGTGAACCCGATCAACGGGCAGCAGGCCGTGCGCCAGTTCCTGCAGACCAATGACCTGGCCGACGATGGCGTGGACAACGAATCGGTGAAGTACGTGCCGACCAGCACCTTCCACGGCCAGGTGCCGGGTGGGCGTGCCTACACGGTTGACTCGTACACCTATGGCGGCAGGACGCTGGTCCAGCATTACGTGGTGCAGGGGATGGGGCATGCCTGGAGTGGCAGCCAGTCCGGGCTGCCGTTCACCGATCCCAAGGGGCCGGACGCCACGTTGATCACCTGGCTGTTCCTGAAGGATCAGCAGCGCTGAGTGTGGGGGGCAAGGGAGCAGGGGAGGCGGCGCCAGTGTGGGAGCGGTGGGCTCCCGCACTGGCGCGCGGCCTTTGCCTTGTAGCGTCGAGCCGACGGGACGGCTAGGCCGCGTGCTAGCCTTGTCAGCGGGAAACACGCCTGACAGGGGGGCATTGTCATCCACGCGAATCTCACTTTTGCGGTCGTGATCGCATTGGCGTTACCTGTCGAGGCGTTAGCGCACAGCGGCGGTCTCGACAAGAACGGCTGCCATACCAATCGCACAACGGGCGACTACCATTGCCATCGAGGTGGCCCGGTTGCACCTGGCAACTTCGACGCACCCCGCAACAATTTCACTCCAGGGCGTGCGCGCAGATCAGGTGCATTCGCAAACTGCGCCGAAGCCCGCGCAGCCGGTGCGGCACCTGTGCGCCGTGGAGAGCCTGGATATGGGCCCCACCTTGATCGTGACAATGATGGGGTGGGGTGTGAGCCCTATCGTGGGCGCAGGTGAGGCGGGGGTACGGTTGCACGTCAGTGGTGCACGCTCGCCGGCAGCCGAGTTGAAGATGAATTGCAATAAGGTGGGGGCACCCCCCACCTGCATTGACTAGAGATCACGCGCTGGGCAGGGCGCCCGCAGGCGCGCCGTCCTGCTCAACCGCGGGCCAGAAGCTCGTCGCGGATGATCTTTGCACCTGCGCTGAGCGCGCGCAGCTTGCCTCGTGCCACGTCGCGCGACAGCGGCGCCATGCCGCAGTTGGTGCTGGGGTAGAGCTTGTCGGCATCCACGAACTGCAGGGCCTTGCGCAGCGTGTTGGCCACTTCTTCCGGCGTTTCGACCGTGCTGGAAGCCACATCGATGGCACCGACCATCACCTTCTTGCCGCGCACCAGCTCGATCAGGTCGATCGGCACGTGTGAGTTGTGGCACTCCAGCGAGATGATGTCGATGCTGGACGTCTGCAGCTTCGGGAACGACTCTTCATACTGGCGCCATTCCGAACCCAGCGTCTGCTTCCAGTCGGTGTTGGCCTTGATGCCGTAGCCATAGCAGATGTGCACCGCGGTCTCGCACTTGAGCCCTTCGACCGCGCGCTCCAGTGCAGCGACACCCCAATCGTTCACTTCGTCGAAGAACACATTGAAGGCCGGTTCGTCGAACTGGATGATGTCGACGCCGGCCGCCTCCAGTTCCCTGGCTTCCTGGTTGAGGATCCCGGCGAACTCCCAGGCCAGCTTTTCGCGGCTCTTGTAGTGCCCATCGTAGAGCGTGTCGATCATGGTCATCGGGCCGGGCAGCGCCCACTTGATCGGCTGCGTGGTGTGCCTGCGCAGGAACTTTGCGTCGTCCACGAAGACGGACGTCGGTCGGCTTACCGCGCCAACCACGGTGGGTACGCTGGCGTCGTAGCGGTTGCGGATGCGGACGGTTTCGCGCTTCTCGAAATCGACACCACTGAGGTTTTCGATGAACGTGGTAACGAAATGCTGCCGTGTCTGCTCACCATCACTGACGATGTCGATGCCGGCGTGCTGCTGCTCCTGCAGGGACAGGCGCAGGGCATCCTGCTTGCCCTCCAGCAGTTCTTCATCCTGCAGCTTCCAGGGCGACCAGAGCTTTTCAGGCTGTGCGAGCCAGGATGGCTTGGGCAGGCTGCCGGCGGTCGAGGTGGGCAGTAGTTTCTTCATCGGGTTGTTTCTTGTCCTGGTGGAGAGGGGGGGGGCGACAGGTCAGCGGGCGGCCCACTGCTCAAGCACGGCGCGGTACGGCTTGATGAAGTGTTCTTCGGTGAACCGGCCTTGCTTGACGGCCAGCTGGCTGCGTTCTTCGCGGTCGTAGACGATGCGGGTGGACGAATAATCCTGATGTTTCAGGCTGGGTTGGTAGACCTTGCCCGCTACGGAATTGGCGTTGTAGATCTCGGGGCGGTAGATCTTCTGGAAGGCCTCCATCGTGCTGATGGTGCCGATCAGTTCCAGGTTCGAGTAATCGCCCAGCAGGTCACCCTGGAAGTAGAACGCCAGCGGCGCAACGCTGCCAGGCGGCATGAAGTAGCGCACCTGCAGCCCCATCTTGTCGAAGTACTGGTCGGTCGGCGAAAACTCGCCTTGCCGATACTCGACGCCCAGGATGGGATGGTGGTTTTCGGTACGATGGTAGGTCTTGCTGCTGGACACGCTGATGCAGATCACCGGCGGCTTGCTGAAGTGCGCACGGTAGGCGTCGGACGCCAGGAAGTGCCTGAACAGCTTGCCATGCAGATCGCCGAAGTCTTCGGGAATGCCGAACGTGGCCTTGCCTTCGTTGCTGGCGGGCAGCACGACGCTGAAATCGTAGTCGCGGATGTAGGAGGAAAAATTGTTGCCGACGATGCCTTCCGTTCGCGCACCGGTACGCCTGTCGACGATGGTCGGCCGCAGCACCTCGATCAACGGAAACGGATCGTTGCCCTCATCGCCATCGATGTGCATCTCCACCGAGATGATGTCCAGCTCGACCGCGTAGCGATCCGCGCTGGGGTTGTCCCAGTGCGCCAGATCGTTGAAGCGGTTGTTGATCATGCTGATCGTGTTGCGCAGGTTTTCCCGGCGGCACTCGCCGCGGGCCAGGTTGGCGAAATTGGTGGTGATGCGCGTACCGTCAGCGGGCAGGTAGTCCTCGTTGAAGGGGATGCGCGTGATGCTGAAAGTAAAGTTCTCGGTCGTCATGGGCGGCGTTCCGGGTTGCGGGGGTGACATCCGAATGCAGGTCGCTGGCATTCGGCATTCAGAGGACTGCAGCGGCCTCGGTAACGGCAGGTGCTGCACGATGGGAGAGGGCAAGCAGGGGCATCGCTCGCTGCACCGCCAGCCGCGCCCGCTGCATCAAGGCCTCGTTCTGCACGCAGCCGTCTGCGAAATCCTTGTCGGTTGCGTAGACACCCAAGGGGAGGGTTCGCGCCTGGAAGAAGCTGAAAAGCGGTCGCAGCTGGTGGTCGATCACCAGCGCGTGGCGTTCGCTGCCGCCGGTCGCGGCCAGCAGGATCGGGGTATCGACCAGCGCGTCCTGGTCGATGAAATCGAAGAAGTGCTTGAACAGGCCGGTGTACGAACCGCGGTAGACCGGCGTAACCACCACCAGCACATCGGCCCGCTCGACAGCGGCCAACTGCCGCTCCACGGTTTCGGGCAACTGCGAGCGGCGGAGCGCACCGGCCAGTTGCGGCGCCAGCTCACCCAGTTCAATCAGGTGCTGATCGCAGGGGACGCCTTCGCCGATCAGGTCCAGCAGGTGCTCGGCCAGGGTCGCGGCCCTTGAGGGGCGCTGCAGCCCGCCGGAAACGGCGACGATACGGAGGGGGCGGGTCATCTCTTCGCTTCAGCAGGGGATGAGACGATGCTAGCCAGCCATTTCCATGACGTAAAATGGTATTACTTCACCAATCCATGAGTGGGATTCATCGTCATGTTGGAGCGGATCCATCTCAGCATCGTGCAGCAGGTCGAGCAGCAGGGGTCGCTCACTGCCGCCGCCGGCGTGCTGAACCTGACCCAGTCAGCCCTGAGCCACAGCATGAAGAAGCTCGAACAGCAGTTGGGCACCAACGTCTGGTTGCGCGAAGGCCGCAGCCTGCGCCTGACCCAGGCGGGCCAGTACCTGCTGGCGGTGGCCAACCGGGTGCTGCCGCAGCTGGACCTGGCCGAGGAACGTCTGGGCCAGTTCGCGCAGGGCGAGCGTGGCGCGCTGCGCATCGGCATGGAATGCCACCCCTGCTATCAGTGGCTGCTGAAGATCGTCTCGCCCTATCTGGCCAGCTGGCCCGACGTCGATGTGGACGTCAAGCAGAAGTTCCAGTTCGGTGGCATCGGCGCCTTGTTTGGTTATGAAATCGATCTGCTGGTCACGCCCGATCCGCTGTTGAAGCCGGGACTGAAGTTCGTTCCCGTATTCGATTACGAGCAGGTGCTGGTGGTGGCCAAGGGCCATGCGCTGGCGTCGGTCGAGCACGTCAAGCCCCGCCAGCTCAGCCAGGAAGTCCTCATCAGCTATCCGGTGCCCTTCGAGCGGCTGGATATCTACAACCAGTTCCTGCTGCCGGCCGGGGTCACGCCCCGGCGCCACAAGACCATCGAAACCACCGACATCATGATGCAGATGGTGGCCAGCGGTCGCGGCGTGGCCGCCATGCCGCGTTGGCTGGTGGAGGAATATGCAGCCCGCATGGACGTCGTACCGGTGCGTCTGGGCGCGCGGGGGATTCCCAAGCAGATCTACCTGGGCGCGCGTGAGGCCGATACCGGTATCGATTACCTGCAGGCGTTTGTCGAACTGGCACGGAGCAGCTCCACAAGCGCCGGCAACCTGCGTGGGGCCGGCTGATGTCAGCAGGCGTTGGCCGCATGGAGCCATTGGCGCACACCTTCGTCAACGCCTTCTCATTGGAAGTCAGTGCCAAGGCCATGCCTGCGTTGCGCGCCGAAGCCGCCCGCATTGCACCGGGGACGACGATTTCCATTCCCTACCTGCCCAGCGAGGACGACACTGCCCGACTGGCCGCAGTACGCGCGGTGCGCGTACTGGGTTTCGAGCCGATGCCACACCTTTCGGCACGCCGCATCGGCTCGCGGGCGGCGCTTGAGCACTTCATCGAGCGTGCCGTCATCGACGCTGGCATTCAGCGCTGTTTCGTGATCGCAGGCGATCTTGCCACGCCTGCCGGGCCGTTCGCCGACAGCACATCGATCATCGAGAGCGGCATTCTCGAGCGCGCCGGCATCAAGGTCGTGGGGGTGGGCGGGCACCCGCAGGGCCATCCGGTGATGACCAGCGCCGAGAGGTGGCGCGTGCTTGAAGACAAGTGCCAGCGTATCGAAGAGCGAGGCATGGCACCGCTGATCATCACCCAGTTCGCATTCGAAGCCGATATCGTTCTGGCCTGGTTGAATGAACTGCGCGCCCGTGGCCTCACCCATCCGGTGCTGGTGGGCGTCCCCGGGCCGGCCAGCATCGCGCGGCTTGTACGCTATGCGGCCATGTGCGGCGTCGCTGCAAGCACCTCGATGCTGTCCCGCTACGGCATCTCCGTCGGCCGCCTGCTGGGAAGAGCCAGGCCGGATGTGTTCGTCGACCGCCTGGTAGAGGGATTGACCGAAGCCCATGGCGAGGTCAGCCCGCATCTGTTCCCCTTCGGTGGTATCGCAGCATCCATGGAATGGGTGGAGCACCACCGGACGCGCGCGGGCGAGCTCACGCCGCTGGACGGGCACTGTGCTCCGCACCCTCCATCCCCGGGCTGACCCGGCGGCCGATGTCCTTCAGGCGAGCCAGCTGATCGACCATCGACGGTGCGTCGTCGAGGCTGCCGACAAAAGTCCACAGGTAGGTCATCACCGCGTAGACGTGGCCCGGGGTGACGCCATCGGTGGTAGCGAGGCGGCCGATGGTCAAGGCAAACAGCACCGCCGCCGCACCGCCCACGACCACGAAGGCGCCTGCCTCGCGATCGGACAGCAGAATGCGCAACCGTGACAGCGTGGTGTAGTGGCGGCGCAGCACCGACGGGCTGACCCGGTCCACCAGACGGATTTCATGCTCCAGCCGGTTGTTCAAACGTCCGTGCAGCTGCTCGTTGCGCCGCGCGAACGAGGGCAGCAACAGCAACGCGCCGAACAGGGCAGTGAGGCTGGCGGCCCCCACCAGGGGTTCGATCGCCAGCAGCATCGCCGCCGCGCCGAACATGGAAACGAGCGCAGTGGCGATGATCGGCACGTGCTTCTCGAAGAAGTCGACGAACTCGCGGGCCAGTACCACCCGCGCCGCCGAGGTGGAGGTGGCCTGGCCAAGGCGCCGCTGCGCCTGCACCACGTTTACGGCCAGATCGGCGTAGATGCGGGTGAAGGTGCGTGTATCGACCGCACGGCGGGCGGCGCCTACCAGCCAGAACAGCAGCACCACGCCGGCGTAGGAAATGGCATGGCCGACGTTGCCACGGATGATCGCGTCCACCGCGAAGCCGGCGAACAGCGGATAGGCCAGCAGCAGCGCATTCTCCAGCGCCACCAGCGAAAAGGTGCCGGTGAGCTGCCAGGGGTAGGTGCGCAGGATGGCTTTCAGGGGGGCGGCCGCATTCTGCTGGCCGATGCTGCCGGCTGCGACGGCCGGATCGTGTGGGGGCTTCATGGGGACCTGGGCAGATCGAGGATGGGGCAGGGGATCGATGGAGGCATTTCCCCTGATCGCTGCCAGTATCTGCGGTCCTTTGGAGGGAGCATGGAGGAGCGATGGAGATTGCGTGGAGATGCTGGCAGCGTTCAGCGACGGGCGTGCACCGGCCAGGGGAGCTCGACCCGGGGCGAGGCTCGGCATCCATCGGCAATCGAGCCCCTGCCATCGGGTATCTTAAGAGCCCTTTTCCCACCTCCCTTCAAGCGCCTACGCATGCATGCGAATCCGATGACTGTTCGAAACAGGCGATGGCTCGGCAGCGTGGTCGTATCCGCGGCGCTGTTGGCGGCAGGCTGCGCCAGCGAGAAGGCCGCAACGAAGGATCTCGGGGCGGAGATCGACGAAGTTGCCGCGACGCTGATCCAGCGGCCGCTACTTCATTCGACCTCGATCGGCGTCGTGTACCGGGGCGAGGAATTCGTCCGTCATCGCGGCGACATGGAAACCGGCAAGCCAGGCCCTCCAACCGATGCGACCCTCTACGAGATCGGTTCGTTGAGCAAGACCCTGGCCGGCACCCTGATGGCCAATGCCGTTCTGGAACACAAGGTCAGCCTGGACGACGACGTCCGGCAGTACCTGCAGGGGGACTATCCGAACCTGCAGTACAAGGGCGAGCCCATCCGCATCCGCCATCTGCTGTCGCACACCAGCGGCCTGCCGAACATGCTGCCGGAACGCGCGAACACGGTGTTGGAGGACTTCACCGATCATCGTACGCCCGGCGAACTCAACACCCTCTATGCACACTACGGCAAGGCTGACTTCTTCAACGATCTGCACGCCGTCGAGATTGACCGGGCACCCGGCAAGGACTACGCCTACTCCAGTGCCGGAACGGAACTGACAGCACATATCCTGGAAACCGTCTACAACAGCGACTACGAGTTGCTGTTACGCGGATTCCTTGGCGATTCCGCGGCGATGACGGGTCTCAGAATCAGACTCAGCGACAGCGAAGCGTCCCGGCTTGCGGTCGGCTATCACAGCGACAACCCGATACCGACCACGCCGATGCCACAGTTGCCGTGGGGCGCCTCCGGGAACGTGAAGGCAACTGTCCCGGAAATGGTGAAGTACCTCAGGTTCCAGCTGGCCAACGGGCCGGTGGTAAAGGAGTCGCATCGGCCTCTGCTCACGTTCGATTCGGAGTTCAGCATCGGCTACTTCTGGAACATCGTTTCCGGTGACCAGCTGAAGGGCGTCTATCATGCGCATCATGGTGGCGTACCGCGGTCGCAGTGCTACATCTACATCGTGCCCAAGTACGATCTTGGCATCTTCATCATCACCAACCAGAGCGGCGACCAGACGGCGCGCGCCATGGAGGCTGCGATCGATACGCTGGTCGAAAAAATCGCCGCGCGGGAAGCTCTCGCTGGCAATGATGTTTCCCGATAGAGAGGGTGTTTCCCAGCTGTCCGGTGTCGTGCCGAACAGTGTTGGCACCCCAGGCAGGAGCATTGCGCGTTGATCACCCGTACGTTGAACAGGATTCTACTGCTCGCAGGCTTGGGGCTTGTCATTGCGCCGAACGCCCTGGCAGCAGAATCGATCGGCAACACCGTTCCCACGCAGGATGAAATCGATCAGGCGCTGGCGCTCGTGTCCTGCAAGGCGGATCGCACCGCATTCCGGGCGTTGGCCGATCAATTGCGTGACATCGCAACCCGCGGGACGCCATCGGCTGGCTGGCAGCCGATCGCCGGCAAGGGTGGGGGTTACGGCAGTGCACTGGGTGACATACCCGGCGTTGTCGCGGAAATGAAGCTTCCAGCACCGGCTCTGGTCTTCGGTCATTCGTCCACGCGGCTGTTACTGTCGCGCAGTTCCGTGGTGGCTGTCTTCGATGCAGCCCTTGCTGCAGACCTCACCAAAGCGCTTTCCCTCGATAGGCCGGGGATGCAGGGCGAACCCGGAGGAATGCGGGTAGTCCAGTCCGCACCGGAAGCCCAGGGCGACGGCATCGAAGTGATGGCACTGGTGGCCCAGCGCATCGAGGCCGACCCGATGCCGATCGCCGTGGCCGGGTGCCTGTACTACACCCGGTGAAGTACGCGACGTTCTCATGAACGGGGGTCCTTCCTGGTTCCCGATCTTCGCTCCGGGCTGTGAACAGAGGGATTGAAGGGCGCGAACCAATCTGGAAATCCTGCGCACGTACGGGGTGTTCGATCCGCAGGAATGCCAGGCTCGCCTTGCGCGGTGAACACTAAACGTCTCAGCGCTCCCCGGTTTCAGACGTGCTTTCCGCCCCTTCGTCGGCCACCACGGCAATCTGTCGCGCGTCCATCAGCAGTGTTGATGCGTTTGGCTAGGCTGGATCGATCGACCCCAAGGATGAATGCTTTCGATGAATCGCTGGCTCTTTCTGCTGCTTGCCGCGCTCCCGTTCGCTGCCGGGGCCATCGTCATCCGTGATGATGTCGACGATGGCAGGTACCGCATCGAACGATCTGACTTCCCGGCGCTGGCGGACATGCCAGGAGAGGGGCACGGCGTTCTCATCGCCCCGCGGTGGGTGCTGACCGCAGCGCATGCAGCGCCGATGGAAGGGATGGGAGCAACGATCGCGATCAATGGCAACGCGTATGGCGTTGAACGCGTATTCCTGCATCCCGGCTACCGGAGTATGCCCGAGGCCCTGGGCAAGGAGGCGATGGCAACAGGAAGTCCCTCCCGGATCCATGCCTTCCTGGCGGCCTCGGATGACATCGCGCTGATCAAGCTCGCCGCGCCGGTGACCGATGCCACGCCAGTAGCGCTGTATCGGGGTTCAGCAGAGGTCACCCAGGTCGCCGTCTTGATAGGGAAGGGCGCCACCGGCAACGGTGCGGTTGGCCAGTTGCCGGATGCGCCGCACCGTACATCCCCGAGGCGGGCCCACAACACGATTACCGGCGGCAATCAGCGGTATCTCTGGTACCGGTTCGATCCGCCGCCGCAGGGCCTGCCGCTTGAGGGCGCACTGGGAAGTGGAGACAGCGGTGGTCCGCTTGTGGTCAACGACCACGGCACCTGGCAATTGATGGGACTGGGGTCCTGGATCACGGCCGTACCCGAGCATGCCCTTGAAGCGGGCTTCTATGGCCAGATGGTCCACAACGTTCGCGTGTCACGCTACGTCGACTGGATCGAGGCCGTCATGCGACAGGGGGACGATAGCCTGGCGCTCAGCAAAGCCGGAGGCGCCAATGACTCACTTGAAAATGGACGCCCGTAACACGTTCGATCGTGAAATCCCGCACAAGCTGTTCTGAAGCGGAGCGCGCGCAGATGTGTCGCGCTCAGCGCCCCACGCATGTCACTGAGGTGGCCCGCGGGGCGGGTACCCGCCACACCTGTTTACCTTCCTCATCATTGCCCACGTAGAGCGCGATGCGCCCATCCTCCTCGCGGCGAAGCGTGGGACTGAACGTGATGGTGTCCACTTCGCCGCCCTTGCCGACGAAACGCATTTCACCGCCGCAGACAAAATTCGAACCGGGTTCCCCTGCCAGCGCACCACAGTTCAGTGGCGAGGATTCGGCGCGGACCAACGGCTTTACCCGAGGCTGGATGCGCCCCTGGTCGGCCAGCTCGCAGAAATGGTCGGCGATGGTGTTGCGCATCTCGGCCTGTGAGGGCATCCATGCGGGGCAGCGGGACGCGTCGTCCTGGCAGCTGCTGGCCGGGGCGGTGGAGGCGGGCTGCGTGGACGGTGCTGCGATCGTCCCGGAAAGCGGCAGCAGGGATGCCGCGATGGCAAGCAACAGGCGAGTGGAGACGAGCATGCGTATCTCTGGTCCGTTTAGCCCGGCATCGTAACGCAGGGCGCTGGCCATCACTCTCCTGACTTCTCCGGCGGCAGGCTGTCATCACGCTCGTACCAGGATGGAAGCTCAAGCGCGTGGCTTTTGAGCATGGCCCGGATGCACGCGTGCGCCTGGCCCCTTTCTGCGTGCTCGCATTGGTCCAGAATCTCCGCAGCCAGCGTTTCAAACTGCGGCCAGAACTGCGCTGGATGGCGCGACCGCGCCAACCAGTGCACCAGCATCTCGGCCAGCGCATCAAGCTGCAGCTGTATTTCAGGGCGCACGTTCATCCCGGGGCGGCACCCAGGTCAAGCGCGACGCGGTAGTGATGGCCGTCGTCGCGCAGCAGGACGGTGAGGTCCGGCTGCAGCACGCCATCCACGTGCAGCGTGGGCTGGTCCTGCGCAGTGCGGGTCACCACGAACTCGTACAAGCTGCGGCCGAAGCGGTAGCTCAGTTCGAACGACGGCCAGTGATCGGGCAGGCACGGTGCCAGCGACAGACGATCGCCCTGCCGACGTATGCCCAGCAGCGATTCGACCAGCAGGCGATACATCCAACCGGCCGAGCCGGTGTACCACGTCCAGCCGCCTCGCCCGACGTGCGGAGGCACGGCGTAGACGTCGGCTGCCAGCACATAGGGCTCGACGCGGTAGGTCTGGATCGCCTCCGGGTCCAGCGTGTGACTGAGCGGGTTGATCATGCCGGCCAGCTCCCAGGCACGCACCGCATCGCCCTGCTGCGCGAATGCCATGGCCGCCCACACGGCCGCATGGGTGTACTGGCCGCCATTCTCGCGCACGCCAGGTACGTAGCCACGAATGTAGCCGGGGTCTTCCGGGGTCTGGTCGAAGGGCGGATCGAGCAGCTGGATCAGCTTGGCGTCCTTTCGCACCAAGTGCGTGTACAGCGAATCCAGCGCCTGCGAGGCACGTTCAGGCGCGGCGACGCCTGACAGCACCGACCAGCTCTGCGAAATCGAATCGATGCGGCATTCTTCGTTCTGTGACGAGCCCAACGGGGCGCCGTTGTCGAACCAGGCGCGGCGATACCATGCCCCGTCCCAGGCATGCTGTTCCAGGTTCTGGCGCAGGCTTTCGGCCTGCTGTTGGCACCACTCCGCACGCGGTGCATCGCCATGCGCGTTGGCCAGCCCGATGAAGCGGCGGAGCGTGTCATGCAGGAAGAAGCCGAGCCACACGCTTTCACCGCGCTGCTGGTCGCCGACGCGGTTCATGCCGTCGTTCCAATCCCCGCTGCCCATCAGTGGCAGGCCGCGCTCGCCGAGCAAGCGGCAACCGCGCTCGAGCGCGACCACGCAGTGCGCATACAGCGTGCCGCGCTGCGTCGAAGGCGTGGGCATGTCGTAATACCCTTCCTCTTCGGGTGTCACCGCGCGCCCCTCGATGTAGCCGACCACTTCGTCCAGCACGCTGGCGTCGCCGGTAACCTCCAGGTAGCGGCATGCGCCCTGCGGCAGCCAGAGGTAATCGTCCGAACAGCGGGTGCGCACGCCGCGACCTTGCGGAGGGTGCCACCAGTGCATCACATCACCTTCGGTGAACTGGTGTGCCGCGCATAGCAGCAGGTGCTCGCGGGTCAGGTCCGGGCGGGCGTGTACGAGGGCGAGCGCATCCTGCAGCTGGTCGCGGAAGCCGAACGCACCGCCTGATTGATAGTAGCCACTGCGCGCCAGGTAGCGGCAGCCCAGCGTCTGGTAGACCAGCCAGCCGTTGGCCAGTGCGTCCAGCGCCGGGTCCGGCGTGCGCACCTGCACTGTGGCCAGCACGTTGCGCCAGTGGATGCGCACTGCGTCCAGGGCGTCGATGGCCTCATGGGCGCCCTGGCGGCCTCGTGCCAACGCCAGCGTTTCCTTGCGGTTGCGGCCGGCGCCAAGGCGGAAGGTCGTTTCGCTGCGGTCGCCTGTAGCCAGCAGCAACGGCACCTGGATCGCCGCGCACGGATCCAGGCCCGCACCCAGCCGGGAATCCAGGCGCTCGTGTCGCAGCGCCGCCGGTGCGTGCAGGCTGCCGTTGCGGCCGATGAACTCCAGGCGGTCACAGGTCCAGCCGCAGCCATCGGCATCGGTGTCGAAGAAGGCCATCCGGCCGCCGAAGTCGGTGCTGTAGGTGTTGCGCGCCAGCAGCGCGCCGCTTTGCGGGTCACGCTCGGTGAGTACGTGCATGCGCGACTTCGCGCGCAGGTCACCCATCACCCATTCGACGTAGCCGATGGCTGACAGCCGCCGTGGCCGCCCCGACAGGTTGTGCAGCCGCAGGACCGAGAACTTCAGTGGCGCGGCGACGTCGACGAAGACCCACAACTCGCTGGCGATGCCGTCTTCAACATGCTCGTAGACCGTGTAGCCGAAGCCGTGGCGCGTACGGTACGCGCCCGTGCCACGGCGCGGCAGCGGCATCGGGGACCAGACACGACCGGTGTCTTCGTCGCGCACGTAGAAGGCTTCGCCGCCGGTGTCCGACACCGGATCATTGAGCCAGGGCGTCAGGCGGAATTCGTGTGCATTCTCGAACCAGGTATAGCCCGGTGCACTCTCGCTGACGACCGTGCCCAGGCGGGCGTTGGCGATCACGTTAGCCCATGGCGCCGGCGTCGGCGCGCCGTCGCGTATCACCACGACGTACTCGCGGCCGTCCTCGCTGAAACTGCCGGTGCCGTTGTCGAATCGGCCGGTGCCGCGGTAGGGCAGGAAAGGCCACGGATCGTCCACTTCTTCGTCGTGCTCGGCGCTCGGCGGCAGTCCGGGCTCCGGGCCCAGGTCGGCGACGATGGGCAGCCCGCGCGACGCCTCCATCGACAGGGCCAGCTCCTGCTGCAGCGCTTGCGGTACCAGGGCCGGGATCCGTCGTGGAGGCAATGGCTGACGCCCCACCTGCGCGACCAACGTACCGTCTTCGTCGCTGATGACCGCCCGTGCCACCGCCTGCATGAGAATGCGGTCCTCATGGGTCATGTTCTGCACCGGCCGCACGAAGATGCCGCCGGGTCGGTCGAGCAGGCCGGTCTCCGAACTGGCGGCCACCATTCCCAGAATCTGGTCCTGCAGTTCCTGCCGATAGCCGGCCTTGCTGTCGTTCCAGATGACCAGGTCGGTGTTGAGGCCCTTCTGGCGCCAGTAGGCATGCGCCTGCACCAGTTGCCGGACCAGTTCCACGTTGTCCGCGTCGGTGACCTTCAGCAGCACGATGGGCAGGTCACCAGAGATGGCATGGCCCCACAGCCCGGACTGTCCTCGCTGGTTCTGCTGCAGGACACCTGCACCGGCGCGCAGCAGCGGACCGGCATACAGCACGTGGCTGGCCAGGCGCTCGTACAGCGATGCCTCGGCCTGGCTTGCGTTGATCTGCCGTCGCACCACCTGGCTGTGCGTCCAGGCCAGGTCGAAGACGCGGTCGGCCAAGCGGCGATCACGGTACTTGTCCACCAGTGCCTCGCAACCGCCACGATGGGCGCCGATGCCATACACCATGTCCAGCTGCACAGTCTGCTCGGGCTCAAGCACCACGCGGACGCGGATGGCCACGATCGGGTCGAGCACCGAGCCATCGGTGCCGGACAGGTCGGCATCGCTGATCAAAGCCTGCGGCGTCCGCGGCGTATTGCCACGACCCAGGAAGCGTGCACGGTCGGTTTCGTAGGAGATCGCCACCACTTCCGCATCGTGTACCGCCACCAGATGGAACATCCACGGCGGCACCTCGTCGTGCGAACGCGGCCGGCGCGTGCACAGCACCGCCTGCTTGGCGGCCAGGATCTCGCTCTGCACGAAGAGATTGCTGAAGGCCGGGTGCGCATCGTCGGCCGCCGCGGGTGCCAGCACCACTTCGGCATACGTCGTGATCTCCACCGTGCGCGGGCGACGGCTGCGGTTGGTCAGGCGCAGGCGCCTGAGCTCGATATCATCCTCTGCAGAGATGGCAACCTGCAGGTGGCTCTCGCAGCCGCGGCGAATACCGCGGAATTCCGCCTTGGCGTCAGAGAAGATCGCCTCGTAATTGTCCATCGCCACGCAGGTGGGCTGGTAGGCGGCAGACCAGAACTCGCCGCTGTCCACGTCGCGCAGGTAGCAGAACGTACCCCAATCATCGGTCGTGCCGTCCTCGCGCCAACGAGTAAGCGATAGGTCGCCGTGGCGGCTGTAGCCGCCGCCGGCGTGGGTCAGCATGCCGTGGTAGCGACCATTGGACAGCAGCTGCACTTCCGGGCGCGGGCCACCCGGGTCGCGCAGGACGCGCAGGGAGGTCTCATGCTCGGCCAGGGCCGAGTGCTCGCCAAGCGCTTCGACCTCATGGGGATGGAACACGCCAACACGCGGGATGCGTTCCTGCAGCAGCAGCAAGGTGGCCTGGAATTCGACATCGGCAAGGAAGCGGCGCTGCATCGGCTGGTCGCGCAACAGGTAGTCCAGTGACAGCAGGCCCATGCCCTGGTGGTGGGCCATGAACGAACGCAACAGGACGTGATCCTGTCCCGGCGGTAGCCGGGTCGGCGTGTAGTCGATCGCCTCGTACATGCCAAAACGCCCGCAGAACCCCAGCCCTTCCAGCACCTGGAGGTTCTGGCAGGCCGCTTCCGGCGCCACCATCAGCGCCATCATGCTGGCATAGGGCGCGATGACCCGATCCTGGCCAAGGCCGCGCTTGAGCCCCAATCCGGGCACGCCGAACGCCCGGTACTGGTAGTTCAGGCGGGCATCGACGGCGTTGTAGCCGGACTCGGACACGCCCCATGGCAGGTTCAACGTACGGCCGTAGACGATCTGCGCCTCGACCGCGTGCCGCGCAGTCTGGTCCAGCAGCGTGTCCGGATAGCTGGGCATCACCAGCTGCGGCATGAGGTACTCGAACATCGAGCCACTCCATGACAGCAGCGTCGGCGTGCCGTTGACCTCGGTGAGCATCCGGCCGAGCGCAAACCAGCTTTCCTGTGCCAACTGGCCCTGCGCAATGGCAACGAACGCGCCCAGCCTCGCCTCCGAAGCCAGCAGGTCGTAGAAACTGTTGTCGAGGCGGTGGTCGTCTACGTTGTAGCCGATCGAAAGCAGGTTGCGGGCACGGTAGAACAGGAACCCGTATTCCATCAGCGAGAACTGCCCGGCGCGGTGCGCCAGGTCCTGCAGCTGCTCGATGCGCGCGCGCGCGTCCGCGCCGGCCGTACCGGGCAGGGCGGCCAACTGGCGCAGGCTTGGCACCGGTGCGTCGGCGGCCGCGTTGGCATCGGCGGGGATATCTGCAAGCGAGGCCAGGGCAGCATGGCATTCGGCGGCGAACAGGGCCGGCCAATGCAGCTCACCGTCCTCGGGCGAGGGTGGTGCCGGCCATTGCAGCAGCAGGGCGTCGGCCAGACCGGCCAGTTCCTGCAGGCGGGCCAGCGACTGCGCCGTCCCGACGGGTCGGTCGACACGCGCTGACGCCAGGCGCTGGCGAAGATGATTGAGCGTCTCGACCAGTGGCGCATCGTCGGCGCGATGACGCTGCCGCTCCTCTTCCAGTACGCCCAGCGTATCGGCCAGGCCATCGAACGTGTGCGGCGCCAGCACCGGCGCGTCGACCAGAGCGAGCAGGCCTTGGCGCAGGGTAAGCAGGTGGCCGGCGAGGTTGCCGCTGTCCACCGTGGAGACGTAGCGCGGCGGCAGCGGCGCCAGGGTTTCGGTGTCGTACCAGTTCAGGAAGTGGCCGCGATGGCGCGGCAGCTGGTCCAGCGTATCGAACGTGCGGGCGGTACGTTCAGCAACCGCGCCCTGCTGCAGATAGCCGAAATCCAACGCAGACAGATTGGCCAGCAGGGACAGGCCGATGTTGGTCGGCGAGGTCCGCCGCGCGACCACCAGCGCCGGATGCTCCTGGATGTTGTCCGGCGGCAGCCAATGATCCTGCTCGCGCACCCAGGCCTGGAAGAAGGACCAGGTGCGCCGCGCCAACCGGCCCAGGAATGCCCGCTGCGTAACCGACAACTCGGCCACGCTTGCGGCCGGCGGGCGGCCCAGCCACGCCATCAAAGCCGGCGCGAAGGTCCATGCCAACAGCACGGGCAGGGCGATCGGCAACGCCTGCGGACGCACGCCGGCCACTACAGCCACCAGCGCGAGCGCCAGCAGCGAAGCCGGCGCCATCACCCGCCATTCCGCACCACGGTCGCTGCCAAGGCGACGTTCGACCTCGCTGGAGGGATTCCATTGCAGCAGGTGACGGCGTGTGACGGCCATGCGCCAGAGCGTGCGCAGCACGGCGTCACTGGCCAGCAGCGCTTCGAATGGCAGGCACGCTATCTGGGTGGACGCGCGCAGCAACGACTGCAACGTACCGCGTCCGACCTTGATGTAATGCGCTTCAAGCGGGGTGTCTTCCGGAACGCTCAGGCCATCACGCAGCATGCCTATCAACGGCGGCGCGAACCACAGCGCCAGCATCCACGCGGTCCACGCAGCAGGGTTGCGCGCATACAGCCAGCCGGCCAGCAACAATGCAAGCGCAGCGATCGGCACCACGCTCCGGCGCAGGTTGTCCAGCAACTTGCCGCGCGAGAGCAGGCTCAGCCGGTTGCGTTCCCAACCCGGGCCCGGGCGCGGTGTCCACGGCAACAACCACGGCAGCAGCTGCCAGTCGCCACGGATCCAGCGCGCACGGCGCTTGGCGTCGGCGGCGTAGCGCTCGGGATAGTCCTCGTACAGGCGCACATCACTGACCAGGCCTGCGCGTGCATAGCAGCCTTCCAGCAGATCGTGGCTGAGGATGCGGTTCTCGGGCAGGCGGCCCTCCAGCGCATGCTCGAAGGCGTCGACGTCATAGATGCCCTTGCCCACGAACGAGCCTTCATCGAACAGATCCTGGTAGACGTCGGAGACCATGCGCGTGTACGGATCGATGCCGGGCTCGCTGCCGAACATCCTGGCAAAACGCGAGGTGCGGCGCCTGCCCAGGCTGGTGCCGACGCTGGGCTGCAGGATGCCGTAGCCCTCCACCACGCGTTGCAGCTGCGGATCGAAGCGCGGGCGGTTGAGCGGGTGCGCCAGGGTGGCGACGAACGCGCGTGCCGCATCCCGCGGAAGCTGGGTGTCAGAGTCCAGCGTGATGACGTAACGGACGCCGATCAGGGCCGTCGCGTCTCCGACGATGCGCATGAACGCAGCCGCATCGCCTTGGCGGAGCAGGGCATTGAGCGCGGCCAGCTTGCCGCGCTTGCGCTCATGGCCCATCCACACACCTTCGCCCGGGTTCCATTGCCTGGGCCGGTGCAGCAGGTAGAAGCGATCGCTGTGCTCGGGTGCGTAACGATGGTTCAATTCCTCGATCCGCGCCACGGCGTGTGCAAGCAGCGCGTCGTCCATCGGCGCCTGTGCGGCTGGGGCGTCGAGAAAATCCGTCAACAACACGAAGCGCAGCTGGGGATCGCGGTTGGCCAGGAAGCGCACCTCCAGCGCTTCGACCAGAACGTCGATGCCCTCGATGCTGGACAGCATCGAGGGGACCGCGACCACGGTGGCGCACGCGGCAGGAATGCCTTCGCTGAAATCCAGCTTCGGAAGCGGCCTGGGGGCGACCAGCACCGTCGCGGTCCAGTTCACCAGTACGATGCCGAGCTCGCTGAACACCAGCAGCCCGAGCAGCGCGGCCAACCAGGCAGGTACCGAGCCGCTGCCGGTTGCCAGCAGGCCGCTGGTGGCCAGCACCGCCAGCAGGCAGATCGGCAGCAGGTACAGCGCAAGCGGCACCCGATGCGCCAGTCGCCGTGCCGTGCGGTGGCGCGGTGCGGCCTCGGCCACCGCCGCAACTGTGATCTGCAGGCCTTCGCCGACCAGCCAGTAGCCCACGTGTGTGCGTGGATCCTCCGCCGGCGTAGTCGCCCGTGCCAGGTCCAGCGCGATGGTGGCAACGCGCTCCTCGGCGATGCGGCTGCCGCGGGCAATTTTCTCCACCACGTGGCGGTAGGCATCGCGGGTGCCGAAATCCATCTGCGCATAGACGGCCATGGGGTCTTCCCGCAGCCGCTGCTCGACCACACTCATGTCTTCGACAAAGGTGCGCCAATCCATGGTGGAGAGAAAGCGCAGGCTGCCGATGCTGTTGCCGATGGAGACCTGGTCGGCCGCCTGCTGCTGGCCCTCGGCGGCAACCAGTTCGTCGATGCGCTGCCCAGCCGCTGCCGCCCACTGTTCCAGCCAGGCGATGGGCATGGCCCACGCGCCGCCGCGCCCCTGCAGCGAGCGCGTCAGTTCGGCGATGAACGCGCCGGTCAGCGGTGGCGCGGATCGCGCCATGTCGGCAACCACAAGAACCACATCGGTTGGGGTGTCGGACGCCGCGCGATTGAGGTTGTCAGCCCACTGCGCAGCCAGGCGGCGGTCGGTCCCATCGCGCATCACCCGCGCGGCCATGCGCCGCAGGTTCTCCAGCAGTGCCAGGCGCAGCATGATCGGAACGGCCCATAGTTCGCCCAGGCTCAGCGGCACGAGCGACTGGTACGAGGCAATGAAGCGGCCCAGCGTATCGGCGTCAATGCGGCCGTCACCGTGCGCGATTGCCTGCATCGACAGCTCATACACCCGTGGCAACCCGGCCGATGGGCCGGAGGCAAGTGAAGGCAACTGGCGGCTGTAGCCGCGCGGCAGGTGGCGTCGCGCGGTCTGGATCTGTTCTTCGACCAGGTAGTAGTTGTCGAGCAGCCATTCCCCCGCCGGGGTCACCGGCCGCTGTTCGCGCACTACGCTGCTCAGCAGCGTGTTGGCGTCTTCCAGCACGCGCTCGTTGGCCTGCAGCCGTTCGAGCAGGCGCTCCGGGCTGGGGCGCAACCGAACGCGATGCTGCCGCGCAAGCGCGCGGCCGTACTCCTCCATCTGCTCAACGTTGTACAGCGCGGCACGCAGCGGGCCCTCGGCGGCCTCGATGGCCGGGGCCGAGGCCTGGTGCTCACGCCAGCGCCAACGCACACGACGACGCAGGCGCAGCCAGCGGCCAAAAAGACGACGAAGGTGGGGCATGGGTTACCGATGGGGGCAGGGCGCGTTCTGCATGGTTGCATTGCAGGGGCCGTGGCAACTGTGAAGGCCGGGCCACGTGGGCGCGGTCGCCGCGCACCGCAGAGTTCGCCTGTCCAGCAGACAACGCCGCGCACTGCCTGCATCCGGCAGATTTCACATGGGCCAGCGCGCCCTATGGGTTTGCTGGAGCGCGAACACCCGGTTGATGAACGGGCGGAACACACCGGACCTCACGCATCGCGCCTCAGCCAGGCGACCAGCGCCGAAAATGCCGGCGAGGGCTGCCGACGGTTCGGGTAGTACAGGTGATAGCCGGGGAAAGGCAGGCACCACTTGTCCAGCACGGCAACCAGCCGCCCCTCGGCAATGTGATCGGCCACCATCGGCTCGGGTGCATACGCCAGGCCCAGTCCATCCAGTGCGGCATTGATGACGTGGATCATGCTGTTGAACACCAGTGGCCCATCGCCGCGCACGGTGAACTCCTTGCCCTTCTCTTCGAACTCCCACGCATAGATGGCGCCGTTCGGTCGATGCCGTATGTGCACGCAGCGGTGTTGCGTGATATCGGCAGGCTTTCTTGGCTTGGCGTGCCTCTTGAAGTAGCCGGGGGATCCAACCACCACCAGGCGCCAATCCGGTCCGACCCTGACCGCGATCATGTCCTTGCTGAGCGCCTCACCCAGCCGGATACCGGCGTCGAAGCGCTGTTCAACCACATTGGTGAAGCCGTAGTCGACGTAGAACTCAAGTGTGATGTCCGGATACTCGGCGAGGAACCCGGCAAGGCGAGGGCGGACGATGGTCTCCATGGAGTCGTCCGTACAGGAGATCCGCAGAGTCCCGGCCGGGCGGTCGCGCAGATCCCCCAGTGCCTCGACGCTGGCGCCGATGGCCTCGAAGTGCGGTGCGATGGAGCGCATCAGGCGCTCGCCCGCCTCGGTCAGGGAGACGTTGCGCGTGGTCCGGGCCAGCAGGCGGATGCCCAGGCGCTCTTCCAGCAGCCGCATGGAATGGCTGAGCGCTGAGGGTGTAACACCGAGGCGGACAGCGGCCTTGGTAAAGCTCTGCTCCTGTGCCACCACCAGGAAGGCTTGCAGATCATGGGTCTTCACGCCGTTCATGGGTCAATTGTGAGCGCAACTCAATAATGCATCAACTTTCAGCCGGCTTATCGCAGTAGCGGGCGGCGCCTATCGTGGCGACCTGAGTCCCCACTGAGGCCGTCCGCACATGAAACCCACAACGCTGCTGCTGGCACTGATCGCCAGCCATTTCGTTCCGCAGTCGGCCTTGGCCGCTGAGGCACCGGCGGCCACAGGAACCGCCGGCGCCGACAATTTCTACAGAAGCGCCAGCGTGAAAGGCGAGCGCGTCAGCTTCCGCAACCAGTACCAGATGGAAGTAGTCGGGACGCTCTACCGGCCCCAGGGCCTGACGCAGGGCGGCCGCGCACCCGCTGTGGTGGTCGGACACCCGATGGGCGCGGTGAAGGAACAGAGCTCTCAGCTGTATGCGCAGAAGCTGGCTGAGCAGGGTTTCGTTACCTTGGCGATCGATCTTTCCTTCTGGGGAGAGAGCGCCGGTACCCCGCGGCACCTGGTGTCGCCGGAAATCTATTCGGACGACGTCAGCGCGGCGGTGGACTTCCTGAGCACGCAGTCGTTCGTGGATCCGCAGCGGATTGGTGGCCTGGGTATCTGCGGCAGCGGCAGTTTCGTGATCAGCGCAGCGAAGATCGATCCGCGCATCAAGGCAATCGCCACGGTCAGCATGTACGACATGGGCGCGGTGGTGCGCCAGGGGCTGAACCACGCGCAATCGCTGGAGCAGCGCAGACAGATGATCAAGGCTGCGACGGATCAGCGTCTGGTCGAGTTCAACGGTGGGCCGGCAGTGCATGTGCCTGGCACCGTGAACAAGCTCGAGGCCGATACGTCCGATGTGCAGCGCGAGTTCTTTGATTTCTACCGCACATCGCGTGGCGCTTACGCTGCCGAAGGCGAGCGCAGCGACTTGACCACCCAGCCGCTGTTCAGCAGCTTGGTCAAGTTCGTCAATTTCTACCCCTTCAACGATATCGAGACGATCTCGCCCAGACCGATGCTGTTCATCTCTGGCGACCACGCGCACTCGCGTGAGTTCAGCGAGGACGCGTACCGCAGGGCAGGGAATCCCAAGGAAATCTACTGGGTGAAGGATGCCGGTCATGTAGACCTGTATGACCGCACCGACCTGATTCCCTTCGCAAGGTTGGCGACGTTCTTCCAGCAGGGCCTCGCTGGGAAATGAGCAGCAACGACGCAACGGCCGACCGGGCCAACTGGGGTGGCGTGCTGGCAATGACGCTGTGCGTGTTCGCACTGATCGCCTCTGAATTCATGCCGGTGAGCCTGCTTACCCCCTTGGCGGCTGACCTTGGCGTGAGCGAAGGCCTGGCCGGGTATGGGATTGCCATCTCTGGTGCCTTCGCCGTGCTGACCAGCCTGTCGATCTCCCGGTTTGCCGGGAACATCGACCGGAAGACATTGCTGCTGACGCTCACCGCATTGATGGCGGTATCCGGCGTGGTGGTGGCGCTGGCTCCCAGCTACCCGATCTACATGATGGGCCGGGCATTGATCGGCGTGGTGATCGGCGGCTTCTGGTCGTTGTCTGCAGCCACGGCCATGCGGCTGGTGCCTGCAGCGCAGGTGCCGCGAGCACTGGCGATCTTCAATGGCGGCAACGCGCTGGCAACGGTAGTGGCTGCCCCCTTGGGCAGCTACCTTGGCGGCGTGATCGGATGGCGTGGGGCGTTCCTGTGCCTGCTGCCTGTGGCCGCCATCGCGCTGGCATGGCAGTGGCGGTGCCTTCCTTCCATGGCGGCGGAACGACAGCACTCCCGGGGCGGGGTGCTGGCTCTGTTGCGGCGGCGGGTGGTGGTGCTGGGAATGGCGGCGTGCGGCATCTTCTTCATGGGGCAGTTCGCCTTGTTCACCTATGTGCGCCCGTTCCTGGAAAAGGTCACCGGTGCAGGGGAATCCACTGTTCCGCTGGTGCTGCTGGCCATTGGTGCAAGCGGCTTTGTGGGCACGCTCGCGATCGGAACATTCATCAGGCGTGGTCTTTATCGCACACTGGTGGCCGTCCCGATCCTGATGGCGGTGATTGCCGCGGCGCTTGTAGCGCTGGGTCCTCTGCTCTGGCCGACGGCCGCACTGTTTTCGGTATGGGGTCTGCTGGCCACGGCCGCGCCGGTGGGTTGGTGGAGCTGGCTGGCACGCACGTTCACCCACAACGCTGAAGCGGGCGGCGGGCTGATGGTAGCGGTGGTGCAGTGCTCGATCGCGCTGGGTTCCAGCCTTGGTGGCCTGCTGCTGGACAGTGTTGGTTTCGCCTGCACGTTCCTGGCCAGTGCGGGCTTGCTGCTGTTGGCGGCATTGCTCGCCTACGCCACGGCCGCCGATGCTGCGTGCGCGTCCGGCTCGGCGGTCACCGCAGAGGCACGAGGCTGATGAGGCGCGCGACGAGGATCATTGGGCAGCTGCTTTCGCTTTGCCTTGCCTTCGCGGCGGTTTCCGCATGCTCTGCCGAGCAGAAGCATCCCACCGTCGCGCCCATGAAAAACCCATCCAATCCGGAGGTCCCCTCAATGAAGGTTCGACTGATCATCAATGACCAGACGTTGTCGGCCACGCTGGAGGACAGCGTCGCTGCACGCGAATTCGCCGCGCAGTTGCCGATGACGCTGCAGCTTGAGGACCATGCCGCAACGGAGAAGATCGCGCAGCTCCCATACCGTCTCAACATCGCTGGCGAACCGGATGGGTTCACGCCCTTGGCCGGCGATATCGCCTTTTACGCGCCGTGGGGGAATCTGGCGATCTTCTACAGGCCGTTCCGCTACTCGAAGGGCCTGGTGCGCTTGGGCCGCATCGAGGGGGGCTTGCAGGCGCTTCGCGCGGAGGGACCGGTGGAAGCGCGGATCGAGTTCGAGTAGTCGTTGGTGGGTACCCCCAAGCACACCACGATGAGGTGAGTCAGATGGAAATCAAACGCGTTGGAAGCCAAGTGTCAATGAAGGGGTCACCAGACTGGTTTACCGGCGCCGTCCGCATCGACCCGTTGAATGCAGCGCCGGTCCCCTCGCGGGTATCCTGCGCGGCAGTAACGTTCGAGCCGGGCGCGCGCACTGCATGGCACACCCATCCACTCGGGCAGACGCTTGTCGTCACGGCCGGCCTGGGTTGGACACAGTGCGAGGGCGGAGGAATCGTAGAGATCCGCGCAGGTGACGTGATCTGGTGTCCGCCCGGCCACAAACACTGGCATGGTGCATCGCCTACGACTGCCATGACGCATATCGCCATCCAGGAAGCGTTGGACGGCAGCAACGTTGAGTGGCTGGAGCACGTCGCCGACGAGCAGTACCTGGCCGGGCCCGATGCCGGTGAAGCCGCCCGCCCCGTGGGAGGCAGCTGACATGTCCACTCCCACTGCAGCCCCATGGGCGCTGGCCTTGTCTGTTTTGGGCTTGCTGGGACTTGCCGTTGAGGCGGGAGCGGCCGAGCCCGAACAGCAGATCACCGCTGCTGGCGATCGGGCGTCAATGAAGGGTCCGCCGGAGCACTTCACCGGCCGGGTTCGCATCGATCCGGTCTGGCCCGCGGACGCCGGTATCAGCGCGTCGGGCGGCCTGGTGACGTTCGAGCCGGGGGCCCGGTCGGCGTGGCACACGCACCCTGCGGGCCAACGCCTGCTGGTCACCTCTGGTGTTGGGCGCGTGCAGGAGTGGGGCAAGCCCATTCAGCGCATTCGGCCCGGCGATGTGGTGTGGTGCCCGCCTGGGGTGAAGCACTGGCATGGCGCTGCCCCCCGCACCGCAATGACGCACCTTGCCATAACCGGTGTGCGTGGGGGCCAGAACGTGAACTGGCTGGAGAAGGTGACCGATGCCCAATACCAAGGCGAGTGATCGGTCGTGGTGGCCTCTCCGTTTGGCCTTCCGTATAGGCACGGCGATGCTTGCCTGCGTTCCGGGCCAGATGGCTTTCGCAAACGAAGGAGCAGCGATGTGCAGTGAATCAAGCGGGGTCTCCAGCACCGGGCTGGATACCCGTCAGCACGCTATCATTCCGATCAGCGCCTCGGCAGCGACCGGTGACATGGCGGGCCTGAGGGAAGCATTGAATCAAGGTCTGGACATCGGGCTGAGCGTTGCCGAGGCGCGCGAAATCCTCTTGCAGGTCTACGCCTATGCAGGCTTTCCGCGGAGCCTGAATGCCCTGAGCGAACTGATGAACGTGGTGCAGGCACGCCGGCAGCAAGGTATCCACGATGAGGCCGGCCGCGAGCCTGGCCGGCCGATTCCCAAAGGTGAGGCTCTGCTCGCTGCAGGCACTGTCAATCAGACCACACTGGTGGGAGGAGCGGTTTCAGGACCGTTGTTCGAATTCGCACCGCAGGCGAACGAGTATCTGCGCACACACCTGTTTGGCGACATCTTCGAGCGCGACAACCTTGATTGGCAAAGCCGCGAGTTGGCGACCGTCAGCATGCTGGCGGCCATGTCCGGGGTGGAGCCCCAGCTGCAGTCCCACATTGGCATCAGCATGAACATAGGGCTGCGTCCTGAACAACTGCTGGGGCTTGCCACAGTTCTCGAAGAACGCTTTGGCCTGGAGGCTGCGCAGCGTGTTCGTGTGGCGGTTCAACGTCAGCTGCAGAATCGCAGGGAATGACGGTCATGCAACAGATTCACTCGCGGCCGCTCACATTGGAGGATGGATTGAACAAGATGATCATCGGCACGTTGATTGGCATGGCAGCAAGCGTGTTCAGTGTTGGCGCTGAGGAAGCACAGATGACAAGGCTCTCGAAGATCACCGTGAACGCAGACCACCTGCCTGCCTATCGGGCTGCGTTGGCGGAAGAGGTGCGCGCTTCAATGGCGCTGGAGCCAGGCGTGCGGTCGTTGTATGCGGTCTTTGACAAGGAAGATCCGACCCGGCTGACAATCCTTGAAATCTATGCGAGTCGGCAGGCTTACCAGCAGCATGTGAAGAGTCCACACTTCCTCAAGTACAAGAACGGGACACTGCATATGGTCAAGTCGCTGGAGTTGGTTGACGTCGACCCTCTTCTGCCGGAGCTTAAAATCAAGTAGACGCCGGCCGTCCATCCCGGTCCGCGATATGCGCTGATGGGATTCTCGGCGGAGCCCAGCAGGCGCTGCTGCACCGTGGCCGCTGGGTATTTGACAACAAAGCAACGCTGATCAGCTTCCTGGACGAACGGCTGGGACCCAGCTGGCCACAGTGCCACGCTGCGGAGATCATCGGGCGTGGACTGAAGCTCGGCGACATCTCCGACATTGATCGAGGGCCTGTGACGGCATACGCAGCCAACACCTATCTCGGCCAGCAGCTGGTCATCGTCTTCGACAAGAGCGTGGTGGCGGTGGCGCAGATTGAACGGCGGCAGAGCCACAGCGCCCCACCGGTTGCGCGGGGTTCCCATGGATGTACTGCAGTTGGCAGCGGACTTTGGACGATCACCGGTGGTTTGCCAAGTGCGGGGAGATGCTGCAGGCCATCGTCGGGCAGGGCGACAGGCGTCTGTGATAGCGTGCCAGGATGAAGATCCTTGCCATATCCGGCAGTGCTCGCCGGCTGTCCACCAACACCGCATTGCTGAGGGCGCTGGAAGAAATCGCGCCGCCGGATATCACACTGACGACCTGCGCCGATCTCGGTGGACTTCCCGTTTTCTCTCCCGACCTTGAAGATCTGCCCCTGCCTGACAGCGTCGTGCGCTTCAAGCAATGCATTGAAGCCAGCGACGGCATCCTGATTTCAAGCCCCGAGTACGCAAGAGGCATTCCCGGCGGTCTGAAGAACGCCATGGATTGGCTGGTATCGGGCGACCTTGTGGTTGCAAAGCCGATCGCCCTGGTGCACGCCTCCCATCGCGGCGACGACATGCTCGCTTCTCTCCGGCTGGTGCTGGCGACCATCAGTTCCCGCTTCAACGAGGAACTGTTCCTGCGCTTTCCTTTCATGAAGATGGAGCCGCAGGCCATTGCCAGTGCTGTAAGGCAACCGGAAAATCGTACGCCGGCAGAGGCCTTTCTCCAGGCGTTCGCCCGCTACTGCGGGCGAACGGACGGTGACCGATAGCGCGGCGTCCTGAGAAGGGTCTTCCGCACACGCACCCCGCATCCCGACGGCGGGGCCATGTGCTTGCGGCGCAGGCGCGGACTGCTACATGAGCCGCTGGACGGCCAGCGCAGCAGCGACGCACCACAGCACTACCCATGCCGCCGACACCCGCGCAACCGCCAGCAATGCAAAGCCCACCGCGGCGATCGCAAGATCGCTCGGCGCGCGCACGCCTTCGGTCCACACCGGATCATGGAACGCGGCAGCCAGCAGGCCGACCACGGCCGCACCAGCCCCGGCCACTGCCCTGGCAGCCCACTGCCGGCGCACCAACTGGTTCCATATCGGCAATACCGACAGCAGCAACAGGAATCCCGGCAGGAAGATGGCCAGCAGCGCAATCCCTGCGCCCACCAATGCTGGCAGACCCGATGAAGATTCTGCACCAAGGAACGCCGCAAGCGAGAACATCGGGCCGGGCATCGCTTGCGCGGCGCCGTAGCCGGCAAGGAACGTGTCTAGTCCTACCCAGCCGCTGTCGACCACCGCATGCTGCAGCAGCGGCAGTACGACGTGGCCTCCACCAAAGACCAGGGCCCCTGCCTGATAGAACGCGCCTGCAATGCGGGGGCCTGTCGGTACAGGGGAGGAGGGCAGCGCCAGGGAAGCCGCCAGCCCGACCGCAAACAGCGCCAGGCTGATGGCGGCGCCACGTGCGCCGTACCGAACCGGAAACACCGCAGCAACCGGCGCCCTTGCGCGGGTGCACAACCACATGCCCAGCAAGCCGCCCAGCCCCACCGCGATCAACGATCCCCACGCGTTACCTGCCAGCACCGCAACGGCCAGTGCGAGGCAGGTAATCAATGCGTGCCGCATATCGGGCAGCAGTTGCCGCGCCATGCCCACCAGGCCGTGGGCGACCACCGCCACGGCCACCAGTTTCAGGCCGTGAATGACGGCCGGGTAGACGCCGTTATGCAGTCGAGAGGCTGCTGCGGCAAAACCCAACATCAGCAGCGCAGAGGGCAGGGTGAATGCGGCGAATGCCGCCATCGCGCCGCGCCAGCCGCCCCGGAACAAGCCGATGGCGAGGCCCATCTGGCTGCTGGCCGGCCCCGGCAGGAACTGGCAGACCGTCAACAGTTGGGCGAAGCGGGCGTCATCGAGCCAGCGACGGCGCTGCACGAATTCACGGTGGAAATAGCCGAGATGGGCGAGAGGCCCACCAAAGGATGTCAGCCCCAGTTTGAGGAAGACAACAAACACCTCGATGGCGCTGCCGCGGTCTTTGAACGCATCAGCGGCATCAGCTTCGGGCGGCGGCGGCGATCCGGTCACGGGCCGAGGATACACAGTCCCGATGTCGCTGATTGCAGGCGCGTTTTCGGACTGCGGAACGGGGGAGGGGCCCGCTGAACCGTTACCGTCCGGGCGCATGGGTTCGTTCACAGGCGCTGTTCTATATTCCGGGCCACGACGCCGCATGCCGCGGCTGTAGCGGGAGTCTTCCCATGAAAACCGGACGTTTGCTTGGCATTGCCCTGGGCGCGGCAGTCACCCTGGTGGCCGCCCCTGCCTGGGCCGATCCGCCGCACCATGCGCGTGGCAACGGACCGCCGCCCCATGCAGGCGGCCCCCATAACCGCGACGCACCCCCGCCGGGCTGGCAGAAGAAGGCATGGCGTCGCGGTGAGCGCTTGCCCTGGGCCGAGGTTGACCGCCGCTACTGGGTGGACGACTACGCGCATTACCATCTGCGCGACCCCGGCCGGGGTCAGCGGTGGGTGCGGCAGTCGGATACGGAATACCTGCTGGTGGAGATCGCCACCGGCGTGATCATCGACGCCTTGCGTCGTTAGGGATGCCGGCACGGGCCCCCGGGCGGCACGCCGCCGCCGCGGGGGTAATGGCGGCACGGCTGCCGGTGACACCGGGCGCTTACCCGGGCAACTCGCACTTCATTTTGCCGTCCACGTAATACGGCTTGGGTACGTTCGGGTTGTCGCTGTTCTTCTCAAAGACCACTTCGAACGATGCTGTGTCGGGCGAACCTTTGCGATCAGCGCAGGCGTCCTGCAACTTCTTCTTGACCGCCGCAATGCCGGCCTCGCGATTGGCACCGTCGGCGCTGTTGGTCAGGTTTACAGTTTCAGCCAGGGCCAGCGGGCTGAAGGCAGACAGGCAGCCGGCGATCATCAGGGTATGCAGCTTGGTCATGGGGTGCACCTCGCGGAAGTCCAATGAGGCGGCCAGCATAATGCGGGTGCGTTAACAGCACGTGCCCGGTCGCAGCAGTTGGCCAGGCCGACATTGTTTGGTACAAGCCAAGTTGTCGAAGGCCAGAGAATGGACGCGAGCCATGTTGGAACTCTATCCGGTCCTGCTCAGGCTGCAGCTGCCGCGCGAGCGTCCGGTGCCTGCAGCATGGAGGTGGGAGGACTGGCGCTCCATCGCCGGCCGGTGGCGCCTGCCCGGCGGCGTCGATCTGGCTGCGTCATCCAGGAGCGCGTCCATGCCAGTAGCTGACGTGACAGTTGCAGCCGTCCGCAGGAATCCGGTCGGCAGGAGAACTCAATGCGTGCTCCGCGCCCTCGTCCTCGGCCTCTGCCTGCTGGCGGCATCCGCGCTGGCCGAGGCGCCACCGGCTGCGCGCACTTGGTTCGTGAGCGGGGCAGAACTGGCCAGGCAGTTGCAGGGCAAGGGCGAAGACGGGTTGTGCAGCGGCGACCAGTGCCGGAACCTGTCGAGCGCCCGCGCGAGCGCCTATATCCAGGGGGTTGCGGACGCAGGCCGAGGGCACTGGTGTGGCCAAGGACATATCCTTCCCCATGAACTGGTCGACCGTGTGTCTTCGCACATCCGGCAGCTCCCTGCCGAACGCCTGCATCAGGATGCCGCGTCTCTGGTCATCGAAGCACTGGAGACCGCGTTTCCCTGCCGGCAGGCGGCGTCCAGCCGCGACCGCGCCCACGCCGCGCAGAGTGGGCGATGAGCCCCTGCCGCCGCTGCAGGTTGCCTGGCCGGAACAAAGGGAAACGTGCCGCATGCGAGTGATGGAGACAGCGCTGTCTGCCGACGTGCTGGCCCTGCTGGAAGCCAGCGGCCTGCCTACGGAGGATCTGCATGCAGGCAGGCCGATCACCTTTCTTGCAGCGTCGTTGAATGGAGAGCTGCTCGGCTGTGGGGGCTACGAATCGAGCCGTGACGTCGTGCTCCTGCGTTCGTTGGCGATCCAGCCGATGTCGCAGGGCAGGGGCGTGGGGCGGCAACTGGTGGTGGCGCTGGAGCGGCATGCCAAGGCGGCGGGCGGCAGGACCGTGTTCCTTCTCACGACCACGGCAGCGCCGTTCTTCGAGCAGCTTGGCTATGCGCGCGTCGCACGCGATGCAGCACCGGGATTCATCGCCGCGTCGACGCAGTTCAGCGGACTGTGCCCAGGCTCGGCCCAGCTGATGATGCGCCGGCTGTAGGCCAACCGGGACCGGGGTGGGTGCTTCAGCGCCCTTCTCCATCGATGTCCCGGGCTTGCCGCGTTGCGATCCGGGATGCCCGGAGTCCAGAGGACAGCTGCGGTGTCGATACCGAGGCGCGCGTGATCAACTGGTGCGCAAGCACGTGGTTGACGGTGGCGCGCCTTGAAGACGCCGGGCGGCGCATTTCCCGCAGCAGGATGTCTATCGCGTTGTCCGCCATCTCTGCGACCGGCTGATGGATGGTGGTCAGTTCCGGCCACACCATTGTCGCGGCGGAGGTGTCGTCGAAGCCCACCACCGAGAGGTCCCCCGGCACCTGCAGGCCGCGGCGGTGGGCCACTGAAACAACCGCCGATGCCATGTCATCGTTGCTGGCGAAGATCGCACTGGGTGGCGGGCCCTGGGCCAGCAGCCGCTCGGCTGCCTCCAGGCCGGAGCGGTACGTGAAGCAGCCGGGTTGCACGAGCGCGTCGTCGTAGCCGATGCCAGCGTTGGCCAGTGCATCCCGGTAGCCCTGCCAGCGGTGCGCACTGGCGGTCTGGTTCGGATCGCCCTTGATGTAGCCGATGCGGGTATGCCCATGGGCGATGAGGTGCGTCACCATGTCATGGCTGGCCTGGCGGTCGTCGATGCGCACGCAGGAAATCCTGTCGCTGAAGCGGCTGGACGCGATGGAGACGACAGGAATGCCTGCGTTGACGAATACCTCGACGATGTCCTTCGATTCACACAGCGGCGGCGGAAGAATCACGCCTGCCACGGTGGCGGCCAGTTGCCGTGCCGCCTCGCGACGCGCCGGGGTGCCCAGCTCATCCCAGGCAGCGATGACCAGCTGCGCCGCCGACCGGGTGGAGCCGCGCAGTGCGCCGACCAGCAGTTCGCGCAGGTAGCTGGAGCTGGGGTTGGTGTAGATCAGGGCGATGCAGGTGTGCTGCGCCGCGGCCAGGGCGGAGGCAGCAGGGTTGGGCCGGTAGCCCAGAGCCAGCACGCTGCGCAGGACGCGTTCGCGGTTGCCTTCGCGTACCCCGGCATGGCCGTTGATGACGCGTGACACCGTCATGGCGGAAACACCTGCATGGGCAGCGACGTCATCGATGGTGATGGCGCTTGCTTTCCGACGGACCGCTTTATGGCCGTTTTTCAAGGCTGGATTCCTTTGCTGCGCTGCATGATGACAAGCGCGATTGCGGATGAGTAGTCTGCGCCCTGACGCGATGGTAGCGCTACCACCTGGCCGCTGTAAGGCCAGCGGATGCCCCCCCTTTACCGCGCGGCTGTTCCGGCAAGTCTGAAAGCGAGTTTGAGTCGCAGTGAATGCAAAGCGCACTGCGATGTTCGGTGTGGAAGACGGGCGTCGCCCGTACGTGCCCCCAGGAGGGGCGGTACATCCATTCGATCGTATGTCAGAGGGGAGAGTCATGAGCGCTGCTACTTTCCGTCGTACCCCAGGCCGGAGGGCTCGTCGATGAGCCGGACGCTGGCGAAGTTCACTTCCAGGGCCATGTTCACCTTTGTTGGTGGCGTCCTGGTCATCAACCCCGCATTCGCACAAGAGGCGTCAACGCCGGCGCCCGTCGCCGGGCAGCAGAATCCGCCCAGCCCGACACAGCTGGACACCGTGCAGGTCACCGGCATCCGCAACAGCCTCAGCCAGGCCATGGACATCAAGCGCGATTCGGCCGGCGTGGTCGATGCGATCAGTGCGGAGGACATCGGCAAGTTCCCCGATACCAACCTGGCCGAATCCCTGCAGCGCATCACCGGCATCTCGATCGAGCGCCGTGATGGTGAGGGCGCACAGGTAACGGCGCGTGGTTTCGGCCCTCAGTTCAACATGGTGACGCTCAACGGGCGGCAGATGCCTGGCGCCGATGCGTTCGGTGCGGCGGGGCAGGTCGCCATCGGTGGTGTCGATGGTGGCACCCGGGCCTTCAACTTCGCCCAGCTGGCCGCTGAAGCCATCAATGGCATCGAGGTCTACAAGACCAGCCAGGCCAATGTCCCCAGTGGTGGCATTGGTGCCACCATCAACATCCTGACCTCGCGCCCGTTTGACCACGAGGGCATCGTCGCCAGCGCCGGGGCGAAAGCCGTCTCCGACCGCAGCCAGCCGTTCGGCGACGACCTGACGCCGGAGCTGTCCGGCATCTTCAGCTATGCCAATCCGGACAAGACCTTCGGCGTAGGCGTGAGCGCCAGCTACCAGAAGCGCAAGGGCGGTTCGGTGCAGGCCACCGACAACTACTGGAACGTGCAGCCGTGGACCGGCACGATGCCGGGCAACCCGAGGGTGGTCAATGCACCGGCGATCGGTGCGCTGTATGCGCGGCCGAACGACCTGCGCTATGCCTTCTCCGAATTCGAGCGCGAGCGCATCAACGGCCAGGCCGTGCTGCAGTTCGCGCCGACCGATGCGGTGACCTTGACCCTGGATTACACCTATTCGACCAACGAGATCACCGAAAATCGTGGCGAGCAGGGCATGTGGCTGCAGAACAGCAACTACACCGACGTTGAATTCGATACCAGCGGTGCGGTTGCCACGCCCATCTACATCCGTGAAATCGCCGGCACCAAGGACTTCGGCCTTGAGCAGCAGCGCAGCATGCAGAAGTACAAGCTGGGTTCGCTCGGTCTGAACGCGGTCTGGAATGTGACTGACCGCTTCAAGCTCAGCTTCGATGCGCACAACTCGAAGAACGAAAGCCGACCGAACGATCCGCTGACCGGTGGCGGCTCCATCTTCAGCGGCATCGCCGGCACCAACAACTGCACGGCAGGACCGCACTGCGGTGGGTCATGGGTGCAGGAAATGAACTTCAAAAACGGCCTGCCGGTGGGTACCCAGGTCTGGTACCCGAGCACGGCCGATGCCATCGCCAACACCAACGGCGTGGTCAATCCGGGTTTCGCGCCGGGTGAAATCGGTTCGCAGGTGCTGCGCATCGACTCGCAGACCCAGATCAGCGAGATCAAGCAAGGGCGTGTCGACGGTGAGTGGAGCTTCGACAAGGGGCGCTTCCAGTTCGGCGTGGACTCGAGCAAACAGACCACCCACCGCATCCAGGCAGCGCAGAACTACAACACCTTGGGCGATTGGGGCGTGGCCAATGTTGACGGGGATGTTGCCAACGGGCTGATGGACCTGCTGCAGCCGGTCAACATCGTCGGGCTGTTCAACGACTTCAATGCCAACAGCTTCACGGCCTGGCGCGGCGATGCGGGTCGCCTCGCGCAATGGGCGGCGGACAACTATGGCGCCAATCTCGGCGTGAGCCCGCAGCGCGCCGCCGACAACCTGGTGGAAGAGAAGACCAAGTCGGCCTACTTCCAGGTTGAGCTGGATGGTGAGCTGGGCGGCATGCGTACCAATACCCGATTGGGGGTGCGCTATGAAACCACCGACGTTGTCTCCACCTCGAACATCGCCGTCCCGGAAGCCATCGAGTGGCAATCAAACAATGACTTCCGTGTCGTGCTGTCCGACGAACAGCAGCCGTTCACCGAGAAGAACAGCTATAGCTACATCCTGCCCAATCTGGATTTCAGCATCGATCTTCGTGAGGACCTGAAGGGGCGTGTCTCGTTCGGCAAGAGCATCGCACGCGCACCGATCGGCAACCTGTATGCCGGCCCCACCGCCCAGCAGCCGTCCGGCTCGGTCCTCATCGATCCGTCCTCGCGGGCCAGCGGTACCGCACAGAACCCGCAGCTGAAACCGCTGGAATCGGACAACCTGGATCTGGCGCTGGAGTGGTATTTCGCCGATGCGAGCTATGTCTCGCTGACCTACTGGAACAAATCGGTCGACAACTTCGTCGGCAACACCATTGTCCAGGAGAACCTGTACGGCCTGCGCGATCCTACCGCCGGTCCGGATGCGCAGGCTGCGCTGGCCTTCCTCACCAGTGGCGCGTGTCTCACCCAGGTCGGTGCAGCCAATGCAGCGGCGTGCTCGGCCAACGACACGTCTCTGTTCACTGCGCTGGCCCTGCTGCGCAACAACCCGGCCGGGCTGGGTGCCTACAACGGTACCGACGCCCAGGTGCTGGCCACTGAAGCAGCCTACGACCTGTACGGTACGGCCGGCGATCCGCTGTACCAGTTCAACGTCAATCGTCCCATCAACCAGAACAAGGCCAAGCTCCACGGCTGGGAACTGGGTGGGCAGTACTTCTTCGGCGATACCGGCTTCGGCGTCCTGGCCAACTACACCCTGGTCGATGGCGATGTAGGCTTCAACAACGCAGGTGATCCGGACATCGACCAGTTCTCGCTCACCGGCCTGAGCGACACCGCCAATGCCGTGCTGATGTATGAGAAATACGGCTGGTCGGTGCGCCTTGCCTGGAACTGGCGTGACCAGTACCTGATCCTGGCCAACCAGGGGGCCAGCCGCAATCCGTACTATGTGGAGGCATATGAGCAATGGGATCTCAGCGTGAACTACACCCTGGATGACCACTGGTCGTTCGGCCTGGAGGCGATCAACCTGACCGGTGAGGACGTCCGCTGGCGTTCGCGCACCTCGCAGATGATCGTGAAGCTGGCCGACCAGAGTCCGCGTTACATGCTGGGCGTGCGTTACAGGTTCTGAACCGTGGGTGCCGCTGCCACGGCAGCGGCACCCGTTCAAGGCTGTTGGCGGATTGGACAACACCATGTCGCGTTACGAAATGCTCAACAACATTGCCCATCGGGACCTGCGCGTGGCCACCGGCTTCGGCGCCGAGTTCGGCGACGCGGTGGGCATGGTGCCGGCCTATCCGAGCGAGTTTGCCGAACTGCAGCGGGAATATCCCATCTTCCTGCGCAAGGACCCCGCCACGGGAGGTTGGCAGGCGGTGGCCCTGCTGGGGTTCGAGCAGCACGAGAACCTGTTCCTGCGGGACGGTCGCTGGAACGCCTCCTACCTGCCCGGCGCTGCGGCGAAAGGGCCATTCCTGATCGGCTTCCAGGAAGGCCACATCGATGGTGCGCTTACCCGGGAAGCAGTGCTGCACGTGGATCTGGATCATCCGCGCGTGACCGCAATGCAAGGCGAGCCGGTGTTCCTGCCGCAGGGCGGGAACTCGCCCTATCTTGACCATATCGCCAGGGTGCTGCGCGGCATCCACGACGGCCATGCCTTTGCCGCAGACATGTTCGCCACGCTCGACGCGAAGGGGCTGATCCAACCGGTCACGCTGGACGTGCGGATCGACGCGGAGCATCGCGTCGGCGTCAACGGCCTGCATGCGGTTGACCGTGATCGCCTCGCGCTGCTGGAGGGGGCGGCGCTGGCCGAACTCAACCACGCCGGCTATCTGGAGGGCGCGTATCTGATGCTGGCGTCGTTGCACAACATGCGCCGCCTGATCGCCGAGAAGCAGCGACGCCTGCGCGCAGCGGATGCCGTCATCGCGGCCGGCAGGAACTGACCGGTGCTGGACGGCATCGCCATGCGCACACTGGAAGGCCTGGATCCCACGGCGCTGCCGCTGCAGGCGCTGGTCGCTGCCGGCGAGCCGGTGGTGCTGCGCGGCATCGCGCGCGACTGGGCACTGGTGCAGGCCGCGTCGCGTTCCCTGCAGGAGGCCATGGCCTATCTGCGCGGCTTCGAAGCAGGCGTGGCTGTTCCCTATTCCTTCGGCGGCCCCGAGATCGACGGGCGTCCGTTCTACAACGCAGACTTCACCCGCTTGAACTTCGAGGTCCGGCGTGGCCTGCTGACGGAGGTGCTGGACGCAATCGCCGCCCACCTCGATTCGCCGAGCCCGCCCACCTACTACGTTGCTTCGCTGCTGATCGCACGTGCGCTGCCCGGGTTCGCGCAGCACAACGACGCCGGATTGGCCGGGCAGGGCATCGATGCTTCGGCCAGCATCTGGGTCGGCAACCGGGTGACCGCCTCCTGCCATTACGACATTCCGGACAATCTGGCGTGCTGTGCGGTGGGCCGGCGCCGCTTCACCCTGTTCCCGCCGGAGCAGATCGACAACCTCTACCCGGGGCCGATGGAGCCCACCCCGGGTGGGCAAGTGGTGAGCGTGGTGGATTTCGACCAGCCGGACTTCGACCGCCATCCGCGCTTCCGTGACGCCCTGGCAAGCGCGCAGACCGCCACGCTTGAACCCGGGGATGCCATCTTCATCCCGGGCCTGTGGTGGCACCACGTGCGCAGCCTGGAACCGTTCAACGTGCTGGTCAATTATTGGTGGCGCAGTGCGCCGGACCATCTCGGCTCTCCCCTGCCGGCACTGCAGCATGCAATGTGGGCCCTGCGCGATCTGCCGGTGCGCGAGAAGCAGGCGTGGGCAAAGATCTTCCAGTACTACGTGTTTGGTCCCGGCGAGCAGGCAGGGCAACACCTGCCCGAAACGGCCCGGGGTGAGCTGGCACCGTTCGACCAGACGCAGGCGCGGCGCATGCGCGCCCAGCTGCTGGGTCGACTCAACCGCTGATGGGGAGCATCGCTTTGAACGCTGCGGACACTACACAAGGGCCGATCCGGAGAGTGGTGATCGCCGGTGGCGGCACCGCCGGCTGGCTGGCCGGCTGCGCACTGGCGCACCAGTTCCGCCAACAGCTGGACATCACCCTGGTGGAGTCCGAGCAGATCGGCACCGTGGGCGTGGGCGAATCCACCGTGCCGCCCATCCGCACGTTCCACCGGTTCCTGCAGATCGATGAGCAGGAGTTCCTGCGGGCGGTCGCCGGCACCTTCAAGCTGTCGATCTCGTTCGAGAACTGGCGTCGCCCCGGTGAGCGCTTCATCCATCCTTTCGGCACGATCGGGCAGGGCACCTGGGCCACGCCGTTCCATCACTTCTGGCTGGACAGCCTGCGCCGCGGCATGCCCTCCGAGCTGGGCGACTTCTGCCTGGAAAGCGCCGCTTCCCTGGCCGACAGGTTCTCGCTGCAGACCCAACCGCAGGTCAACTACGCCTACCATTTCGACGCCGGGCTCTATGCCAGGTTCCTGCGCGGCAAGGCCGAAGCAAACGGCCTGCGGCGGGTGGAAGGCAAGATCCGCGAGGTCCGCCAGCATCCCCATGACGGTTCGGTTGCGTCGCTGGTGCTGGAAGACGGGCAGGTCATCGAAGGCGATCTGTTCATCGACTGCACCGGCTTCCGTGGCCTGTTGACCGAACAGACCCTGCACACCGGCTATGAAGACTGGAACCAATGGTTGCCCAGTGATCGCGCCGTTGCCGTGCAGACCGACGCGGCCACGCCGCCGGTGCCCTACACCCGTGCCATCGCGCACGAGGCCGGGTGGCGCTGGCACATCGCGCTGCAGCACCGGGTCGGTTGCGGGCTGGTGTTCTCCAGCCGCCACATGTCCGATGACGAGGCGCAGGCCAAGCTGTTGCGTGATGTCGACGGACGGCCCCTGCGCGATCCCTGGCTGGTGCCGTTCCGCAGCGGGCGCCGGTTGCAGGCCTGGAACCGGAACGTGGTGGCGCTGGGGCTGGCTAGTGGCTTCATCGAGCCGCTGGAATCGACCAGCATCCACCTGACCATCAGCGCCGTGGTGCGCCTGATCCAGTTGTTCCCGTCCGACGGCATCACCCCTTCGCTGGTGGCGCTGTACAACGACGTGAGCCGGCAGGAGATGGAGCACGTACGCGATTTCATCATCCTGCATTACCACGCCAACCAGCGCGACGAGCCGATGTGGAAGGCCTGCCGCGAGATGGCGCTGCCCGAATCGCTGCAGGTCCGCCTGCGCGCGTGGCGCGAGCGGGCCCATGCCTGGCAGGACCCTGGCGAGCTGTTCCGGGTCGACTCCTGGACCAGCGTCCTGATGGGCCAGGGCATCCAGCCCGGACCGCCGCACCCGCTTGCGCGGGCCATCGGCGATGCGGACCTGCGCACCCTGTTGCATCGCATCCGGCAGCCGGTGCAGGAAACGGTGGCGAAGATGCCGACGCAGGCGCAGTTCATCGAGCGCTACTGCAGGGCGGCGCCGGACACATGGCAAAGGGGCATGGCCGTGGCGTAGCCGCAGGGTGCGCTGTTGCATCGAATTGGTAGCGCTACCTTCAAACCACTATGGGGTGCAGTACATGGAATTGGTTGCGGGAATCGACGCGGGTACGCAAAGCCTGAAGGTGGTCATCTACGACCCTGAAGGGCGCAGTCTCGTGGCCAGCGCCAGCGCGCCATTGCAGCTGACCAGCGCTGCAGACGGCAGCCGGGAACAGCGGCCGGCCGATTGGGTGACGGCACTGCACACCTGCTTTGCTGCGATCGATCCGGCGCTGCGCTCCCGGATTGCCGCGCTGGCGGTCTCAGGACAGCAGCATGGATTCGTGCCGGTCGATGCGGCCGGAGAGGTGCTGGCACCGGCCAAGCTGTGGTGCGACACCAGCACCTCGGCCGAATGCGCGCAGATCATGGACGCCGCAGGCGGCACGGCGCGCACCATCGCGTTGGCCGGCAACCCGGTGCTTGCCGGTTACACCGCCTCCAAGCTGCCGTGGACGAAAACGCACCGGCCCGACGCCTACGCGCGGCTTGCCACCATCCTGCTGCCGCACGATTACCTCAATTTCGTATTGACCGGCGAGCGTTTCTGCGAATACGGCGATGCGTCGGGCACCGGCTGGCTGGATGTGCGCACCCGGACCTGGTCGGCCGAGCTGCTGCACGCGACCGATCCGCAGCGCGATCTCGCCGACTGCCTGCCGCGCATCGCCGCGCCCGAAGAGATGTTCGACATCACCCCCGCCGCGGCCGCGGCGTTGGGCCTTCCCGCATCGGTGAAGGTGGCCGTCGGCGGTGGCGATAACATGATGGCGGCCGTCGGCACCGGCTGTGTCGTACCCGGTCGACTGGCGATGAGCCTGGGTACGTCCGGCACCTTGTTTGCCTTCTCGGACACGCCCGTGGTCGACCCGGGCGGAGCATGGGCCGCGTTCTGCTCGTCGACCGGCGGCTGGCTGCCGCTGATCTGCACGATGAACTGCACCGTGGTGACCGGACAGGTCGCCGACGCCTTCGGCTTCAGCAGCCGCGAGGGCGACCGGCACCTGCAGGCCACGCCGCCCGGTGCCGACGGCCTGGTGATGCTGCCGTTCCTCAACGGCGAACGCACGCCGGACCTGCCGCAGGGCAAGGGGGTATTGGCGGGCCTGGACACGGCCAACATGACGCCGGCGCACATCTACCGCGCAGCCATGGAAGGGGCCACCTATGCCCTGAAGTATGGCTACCACGCATTCGTCGGCGCGGGCATGCAATTCGAACGCATCGTGCTGACCGGCGGCGGCAGCAACAGCGCGCAGTGGCGGCAACTGGTGGCCGATGTGTTCGGCCTGCCGGTGGACGTGCCGACCCAGTCCGAAGGCGCGGCATTCGGTGCGGCATTGCAGGCCCTGTGGGCCTTGGGCCACGACCGCGGCGAAGCCGCCTCCATCGCCGACGTCGCCGAGCGCCATGTTGCGCTTGACCCGCTGCGATCGGCACGCCCGGACCCGGCGCGCACCGAAGCCTACGCCACGGCCTACGCGCGTTTCCTCCGGCATCTCGACGCCATCACGCCGCTGTACCACGGCTGATCTCCTTTTCGCGACACCTCGCACAACAACAGGAAGACGCATCATGAGCACGCAACCTTTCATCGGCGCCAAGGAGTACTTCCCCGGCATCGGCCGCATTCCGTTCGAAGGCCGGGGCTCGGACAACCCGCTCGCCTTCAAGGTCTACGACGCGGACAAGGTCATCGGCGGCAGGACCATGCAGGAACATCTGCGCTTTGCAGTCTGTTACTGGCACACCTTCTGCAATGCCGGGCACGATCCGTTCGGTCCGGGTACCCGCGATTTCCCCTGGGAGGCCGGCTCGCCGATGGCGACCGCCGAGGCGAAGGTGGACGCGGCATTCGAGTTCTTCACCAAGCTGGGCGTGCCTTACTGGTGTTTCCACGATATCGACCTGGCGCCGGACGCCGAGGATGTCGGGCAGTACGAAAGGAACCTGAAGCACATGGTCGGCCTGGCCAAGGAACGCCAGAACGCAACCGGCATGAAGCTGCTGTGGGGCACGGCCAACCTGTTCTCGCACCCGCGCTACATGAACGGTGCGTCCACCAACCCGGATTTCGCAGTAGTGGCGCGTGCCGCCGTACAGGTGAAGGCCGCGCTTGAGGCAACCGTTGAACTGGGCGGCGAGCATTACGTGTTCTGGGGTGGCCGCGAAGGTTATGCCGCGCTGGCCAATACCCAGATGAAGCGCGAAGTCGACCATCTCGCGCGGTTCCTGACCATGGCGCGCGACCATGGCCGCAGCATCGGCCTGAAGGGCAACTTCCTGATCGAGCCCAAGCCGATGGAGCCGATGAAGCACCAGTACGACTTCGACAGCGCCACCGTGGTGGGGTTCCTGAAGGAACATGGCCTGGACAAGGATTTCAAGCTCAACATCGAGGCGAACCACGCGACGCTGTCTGGCCACACCTTCGAACATGATCTGCAGGTCGCCTCGGACCACGGCCTGCTCGGCAGCATCGACGCCAACCGCGGCAACGCCCAGAACGGCTGGGACACCGACCAGTTCCCCACCGACCTGTACGACACCGTGGGCGCGATGCTGGTGGTGCTGCGCCAGGGCGGGCTGGAAGGCGGCTTGAACTTCGACGCCAAGGTGCGCCGTGAATCGACCGACCTGGAAGATCTGTTCATTGCCCACGTCGGCGGCATGGATGCCTTCGCCCGCGGGCTGGAAGTGGCCCATGCGCTGCTGAATGATTCGCCGCTGGAGCAGTGGCGCAAGGAGCGTTACGCCAGCTTCGACAGTGGTGCCGGCAAGGACTTCGCGGGCGGCGCGCTCAGTCTCGCAGAGCTGGCCGCGCTGGGTGCCAAGGGCGGTGAGCCCAGGCAGATCAGCGGCAAGCAGGAGCGCTACGAGAACCTGATCAACCAGTACCTGCTGCGTTGAGCACAGCGGCTCGCATCGATGACACCGAACCGGGGAGAGGCACGGCAATGCAGCAGGCAATGAGCGGTGGAGAGAACACCCGGCTGATCGTATTGATCAGCGTGGTGGCGACGATTGGCGGATTCCTGTTCGGGTTCGACAGCGGCGTGATCAACGGCACCCAGGACGGCCTGCACCAGGCGTTCAGATCCGGCGAGTGGATGCAGGGGTTCGAGATCGCCTCGATGTTGCTGGGCTGCGCTGTCGGTGCCTTCAGTGCCGGCCGGCTGGCCGACCGTCTCGGCCGCCGCAACGTGCTGATTGTCTCGGCAGTGTTGTTCCTGCTGTCGGCGATCGGCGCCGGCGCCGCATCCTCCTCGGCGATGTTCATCGTCGCGCGGGTGTTGGGGGGCTTTGCGGTGGGGGCTGCCAGTGTCATCTCCCCGGCCTACATCGCCGAAGTCGCGCCGGCGCGCTACCGTGGCCGACTCGCCACGGTCCAGCAGATCGCCATCATCAGCGGGCTGACCGTCGCGTTCCTGTCCAACTATCTGCTGGCGGCCACCGCCGGTGCGTCCACCGAGGCGCTGTGGGGCGGGCACGCGGCATGGCGCTGGATGTTCTGGATGCAGGCCGTGCCCTCGCTGCTGTTCCTGGCACTGCTGCTGACCATTCCGGAAAGCCCGCGCTACCTGATGGTGAAGCGCCGCAAGGACCAGGCGCTGCAGGTGCTTGCGCGGCTGTACGGCACTGTCGAGGCGCAGGCGAAGCTTGCCGAGATCGACGCTTCGCTGTCGGCCGACCACCATCGGCCGCGGCTGTCGGACCTGCGCAGCAAGGCCACCGGCAGGATCCGCCCGATTGTCTGGGTGGGCATTGGCCTGGCCACCTTCCAGCAGCTGGTCGGCATCAACGTGGTGTTCTACTACGGCGCCGTGCTCTGGCAGGCCGTCGGCTTCTCCGAGAACGACGCGCTGCTGATCAACGTGCTGTCCGGTGCGCTCAGCATCGGCGCCTGCATCGTCACCGTGCTGTTGATCGATCGCATCGGGCGCAAGCCATTGCTGTGGGTTGGCTCGGCCGGCATGGCGGTGTCACTGGCACTGCTGGTGGCCGCATTTGCCAGCGGCTCGCTGGTCGATACGCACCTGCAGCTGCCTGCGGGCATGGGCACGCTGGCGCTGGTGGCAGCCAATGCCTATGTCGTGTTCTTCAACATCTCGTGGGGACCGGTGATGTGGGTGATGCTGGGCGAGATGTTCCCCAACCAGATCCGTGGTTCGGGCCTGGCGGTGGCCGGTGCGGCGCAGTGGACCGCCAATTTCGCCGTCACCGTGACCTTCCCGATTCTGCTGGCCGCCACCGGGCTGGCAGCCACGTACAGCATCTACCTGGTGGCGGCGGTCATTTCGGTGTTCTTCGTGCTCAGGTACGTGCACGAAACCAAGGGCAAGGAACTGGAGCAGATGGAAGGATGAACGCGATGACCCTTCGACACGTTGGCCGCGCCCACGCTGGCGTGCTGCTGACCACGCTGCTGCTGGCACTGGCGGCCTGCGGCAAGGATGAAAACGTTGCCGCAACTGCAACCGCGACGCCGGACTCCTGGCCGCAGGTCGCCTGGCCCCTGGCCGAGGACCCCGCGCTGGAGAAGCGCATCACCGACCTGATGGCCACCATGACGGTGGAGGAAAAGGTCGGCCAGCTGGTGCAGGGCGATATCGCCAGCATCACGCCCGACGACGTGCGCCACTATCGGTTGGGCTCGGTCCTGGCCGGCGGCAATTCCGATCCCGGTGGCCGTTACGATGCCGCGCCGGCCGAATGGCTGGCGCTGGCCGATGCGTTCTACGCAGCGTCGATGGACACCTCCACCGGTGGCAAAGCGATTCCGGTGCTGTTCGGCATTGATGCCGTGCACGGGCAGAGCAACATCATCGGCGCGACGCTGTTCCCGCACAACATCGGCCTGGGCGCGGCCCGCAACCCGGATCTGCTGCGCCGGATCGGCGAGGTGACCGCGCTGGAGACCCGTGCCACCGGGATGGAGTGGGCGTTCGCACCGACCGTGGCCGTACCGCAGGACGACCGCTGGGGGCGCACCTATGAGGGCTATTCCGAATCGCCCGAGGTGGTGGCCAGCTATGCCGGTGCGATGGTCGAAGGCCTGCAGGGCAAAGTGGGTACGCCTGCGTTCCTCGATGGCCGTCATGTGATCGCCTCGGTGAAGCACTTCCTCGGCGACGGTGGCACCACCGATGGCAAGGACCAGGGGGATACCCGCATCAGCGAAGCGGACCTGGTGCGCATCCACGCGGCCGGGTATCCGCCGGCGATCGCTGCAGGCGCACAGACCGTCATGGCCTCCTTCAACAGCGTCAACGGCGAAAAAATGCATGGTCACAGGCAGTACCTGACCGATGCGTTGAAGGGCCGCATGCACTTCGGTGGGTTCGTGGTGGGCGACTGGAACGGCCACGGGCAGGTCAAGGGCTGCACGACCACCGATTGCCCGGCCACCATCAATGCGGGCCTGGACATGGCCATGGCCTCGGACAGCTGGAAGGGCTTCTACGAGACCACGCTGGCCGCAGTGAAGAACGCCACCATCAGCCAGCAGCGGCTGGACGAGGCGGTGCGCCGGATCCTGCGCGTCAAGATGCGGCTGGGTCTGTTCGAGGCCGGCAAGCCGTCCACACGTGCGGTCGGCGGCCAGTTCGCGCTCATCGGCGCGCCGGAGCACCGTGCGCTTGCACGGCAGGCGGTGCGCGAATCGCTGGTACTGCTGAAGAACCAGGGGGGCGTGTTGCCACTCTCGCCCAGGCAACGGATCCTGGTAGCCGGTGACGGCGCCAACGACGTGGGCAAGCAGGCCGGCGGCTGGACGCTGAACTGGCAGGGTACCGGCACGACCCGCAAGGACTTCCCCAATGCGGACACGATCTACGAGGGCATCGCCCAGCAGGCGTCGGCCGCTGGTGGCGAGGCAGTGCTGGCGGTCGATGGGAAATATGTAACGAAGCCGGATGTCGCCGTGGTCGTGTTCGGCGAGAGCCCGTATGCCGAGTTCCAGGGCGATCTGCCGACGCTGGCCTACAAGCCGGGGGACGATGCCGACCTAGCCCTGATCAAACGGCTGAAGGCCGTCGGTATTCCGGTGGTGGCCGTGTTCCTGAGCGGACGCCCGCTGTGGGTCAACCGCGAGATCAACGCCGCTGATGCGTTCGTGGCAGCGTGGCTGCCCGGCTCGGAAGGTGCCGGTGTTGCCGACGTGCTGCTGCGCGGGCCTGATGGCAGCGTGCAGCACGATTTCAAGGGCAGGTTGGGCTTCAGCTGGCCGCGCACGGCCACGCAGTACGCCAACAATGTGGGGCAGAAGGATTACGACCCGCAGTTCGCCTTCGGCTTCGGCCTGTCCTACGCCGACAACGGCGATCTGCCGGCGCTGCCGGAAGTGTCCGGGGTAACCGGCAATGAAGGTGCCAGCGGCGTGTTCTTCGCGCGCGGCGAAGCCGGTTCAGGCATGGCCCTGCGCCTGCAGAACGGCACGGGGCAGGGCGTCACGGTCACCAAGGTGCCGGAGGCCCTGGAGGGCGATCTGCTCAAGGTCACCGGCGTGGACCACCTGGCACAGGAAGACGGCCGCCGCCTGGCCTGGTCGGGCAAGGCTGAGGCCGTTGCCGCGCTGCAGTCACACACGGCACTGGACCTGCAGCGCGAAAGCAACGGCGACCTGATGCTGCTGACCACGCTGCGGGTGGAGTCTGCGCCCCGTGGCGAGGCCTGGTTGGCGGTGGGCTGCGGCACGGGCTGCTCGGCCCGCATTGCGCTCACGCCGACGCTGGCAAAACTGCCGGTGGGCCAGTGGACGCGCGTGGGTGTGCCGCTGAAGTGCCTTGCAGCCGCAGGTGCGGATGTCGGCAAGCTGGATCGCCCGTGGTCGATCGGAACGGCGGGGGCGATGACACTGTCGGTGTCACGTGTCGCGCTGGGCGCCCTGAACGAGGCGGAGACCAGCGTCGGGTGCGCAGGCGCGTGACCGTGACGCTGCGTCCTGCGCTATCGGGAACCGGGTGGGCGCGCGACCGAATCGCGCACCACCAGCCGGTGTGGCACCACGTGGTCGGTCAACACGCGCACGCCCTCGCTGCGGCGGCGGATGGTGCGCAGCAGGATCTCGATGGCGGCATCGGCCATCGAGGCGATGGGCTGATGGATGGTGGTGAGCTCGGGCCAGACCGTCGTGGCGGCGGTGCTGTCATCGAAGCCCACCACCGACAGGTCGCGGGGAACCTCCAGGCCACGCCGGTGCGCGACGGAGATCGCCGCCGCGCCCATATCGTCGTTGCTGGCCAGGATGGCGGTGGGCGGCCTGGGCTGGCACAGCAGTTTCTCGGCAGCGGCCAGCCCGGAGCGGTAGGTGTAGTCGCCCTGTTCGACCAGGGCGGGGTCGACCTCCAACCCGGCGTCGTGCAGCGCGCTGACAAAGCCGTCATAGCGCCGCGCGCTGGCACTGAGGTCGGTGCGCCCGCAGATGAAGCCGATGCGGCGGTGGCCCTGCTGGATCAGGTGTTCAGCCAATTCCCTGCCGGCGTGGAAGTCATCGATGCGCACGCAGGAAATATCATTGCCGAGGTGACCCGGCGCGATCGCCACCACCGGGATGCCGGCCTTGACCAGCTCGGTCACCACGGGCTTGGATTCGCACAGCGGCGGCGGCAGGATGACGCCGTCCACCCGCCCGGCCAGGGCACGCGCGGCCTTGCGCTGGGCCGCGGGGCCCGGCTCGTCCCAGTAGTCGATGACCAGCTGGATGGTGGCGTTGGACGCTACGCGCAGCAAGCCGACCAGCAGTTCGCGCAGGTAGGCACCGCTGGGGTCGGTGTAGATCAGTGCAATACGCGTGTGCTGCGCGGCGGCCAGCGAACTGGCGGCGAGGTTGGGCGTATAGCCCAGTTCACGCACTGCGCGCATCACGCGCTCGCGGGTGACGTCGCGCACCTTGCCCTGGTTGATCGCCCGCGACACCGTCATCGGCGACACTCCGGCCAGGGCCGCCACCTCGTCGATCGTCACGCCACTGGTTTTGCGGCGGACCGATTTCTTCGGCTTGTCCAATACGCGCTCCCGTTCTTCTCTGTGACGCTGCCGAAGCCCGCGCACGTCCGGAGCTTACAAGGTTTGCCGGCCGCCCAACGGTCCGGTCCGCATGGCGAGCGGTGTCATTGGGTGTTCGCTGCCGTGCTGGTGCTGCTGGCCTGCCTGGGCGACGCGCGCGCAGAGGATGGCCATGCCCTGTGGATGCGCTACGTCCCGCTCGAACCGGCCCTCGCTGCCGACTACCGTACCCGCCTGGGGCAGGTGGTGGCCCCTGATCACACAGCCACGCAGCGCGCCGCGCGCGATGAACTGCAGCGTGGACTGGCCGGGCTGCTCGGCAGCGCTCCGCAGTTGGCAGGTACGGCAGCCACCGGCCCCATGCTGGTGCTGGGGACGCCGCAGTCGTCGGCGTTGATCGCGCCGTTGCGTGCGCAGATGCAGCCGCTGGGCGAGGAAGGCTACCTGCTCAGGCGCACCCGGGTGGGCGGACGCGATGTGCTGCTGGTCGCCGCACCGCGGGATATCGGCGTGCTGTACGGGGTGTTCCATCTGCTGCGGCTGCTGCAGACCGGCGCGGCACTGGACGCCCTCGATGTGCGTCAATCGCCACGGCTCCGGCTGCGCGTGCTCAATCACTGGGACAACCTGGATGGCCATGTCGAACGTGGCTACGCGGGCCGTTCGCTGTGGGACTGGCAGACGTTGCCGGAGTGGCGCGACCCGCGCTACACCGACTATGCACGCGCCAACGCATCCGTAGGCATCAACGGCACCGTGCTCAACAACGTGAATGCAAACGCACAGAGTCTTGCGCCGGACTATCTCGACAAAGCGGCAACACTGGCGGATCTGTTCCGGCCGTATGGCATCCGTGTCTACCTGAGTGCACGCTTCAGCGCACCCATCGAGCTGGGCGGGCTCGGCACCGCCGATCCGCTCGACCCGGCCGTGCAACGCTGGTGGCGCGACAAGGCCGACCAGATCTACGCGCGCATTCCCGATTTCGGTGGATTCCTGGTGAAGGCCAATTCGGAAGGGCAGCCCGGCCCGCAGGACTACGGCCGCTCGCACGCCGACGGCGCCAACCTGCTGGCCGATGCGCTGGCCGCGCACGGCGGTGTGGTGATGTGGCGCGCCTTTGTCTATGCGCACGACGTTCCTGCGGACCGGGCCACGCAGGCCTACAGTGAATTCGCCGGCCTGGAGGGTGCGTTCCGCCCGAACGTGGTGCTGCAGGTGAAGAACGGGCCCATCGACTTCCAGCCGCGTGAGCCGTTCCATCCGCTGTTCGGGGCCATGCCGCGCACGCCGCTGATGATGGAAGTGCAGATCACCAAGGAGTACCTGGGCTTTGCCACGCACCTGGTCTACCTGGGGCCGTTGTACGAGGAAGTGCTGCGTGCCGACACCCGCATACGTGGCAAGGGGGCCGCCGTGGCGCAGTCCCTGGCCGGCATGGCCGGGGTCGCCAACATCGGTACCGACCGCACCTGGAGTGGATCGCACTTCGACCAGGCCAACTGGTACGCCTTCGGCCGCCTTGCGTGGGATCCACGGCAATCGGCGCAGGACATCGCGGCGGACTGGGCGGCGATGACGTTCTCGGCCGATCCCGCCGTGGTGCAGCCCATCGTCGGGATGATGATGGCTTCGCGCGAAGCAGCGGTGAACTACATGACGCCGCTGGGCCTGCACCATCTGATGGCGCGCGGGCACCACTATGGTCCAGGTCCATGGGTCGATGGCGGCCCGCGCGCGGACTGGACGTCGGTGTACTACCACCGTGCGGATCGCAACGGCATCGGCTTCGACCGCACCGCTCGCGGCAGCAACGCCGTGGCCCAGTATTCCCCCGGCGTGGCCGAGCAGTATGGCGACCTCGCGCGGGTTCCGGAGCCGCTGCTGCTGTGGTTCCACCACGTGCCGTGGGATCACCGCATGGCCTCGGGGCGGACGCTGTGGGACGAACTGGTCGCGCGCTACTCGCAGGGGGTACGGCAGGTGCAGGGCATGCAGGCCACCTGGGCGGGGCTGCAGGGCAGGGTGGATGCGCAACGGCATGCGCAGGTCGCGGCCTTCCTGCGTATCCAGCTGCGCGAAGCGCAGTGGTGGCGCGATGCCAGCGTGGCGTACTTCCAGTCGGTGAGCGGCAGGCCGTTGCCCGCAGGCGAAGCCGCGCCGCCGCATCCGCTGGCCTGGTACCAGGCCCTGCAGTTTCCCTCCGCGCCAGGAGATGGCCGATGAAGCCGACCTCGTGGGTGGGCTGGATGCTGCTGGTTGCCATGAGTGGCTGCGCCACGCGTGCAGCGGCGCAGGAACCCGCTATGGCGCTGCTGCATCCGCTGTTCCAGGATCACGCCGTGCTGCAGCGTGACCGGCCGATTCCGGTATGGGGCCACGCCACGCCGGGTGCCCCGGTTTCCGTGGTGTTTGCAGGGCGTACTGTCAGCACGCTGGCGGCTGCCGATGGCCGCTGGCACGCAACGCTGCCGCCTGCCGCAGCCGGTGGACCTTACGAGATGTCGGTCCGGTCCGGGCATGCCAGCCAAGTCGTGCGCGACCTGCAGATCGGCGATGTCTGGTTGTGTTCCGGGCAGTCGAACATGGAGCTTCCGGTATGGCGCGCGCTTGATGCAGGCAGCGAGATCGCCTCCGCCACGGAACCGGGGATCCGCCTGTTCACCGTGCCGAAGGCGGCGGCGGTTTCACCCCTGAGTGATTTTCCGGCGCCGGTGGCATGGCGCCCCGCGTCACCGGACACCGTGCGTGACTTTTCCGCCGCGTGTTTCTACTTTGCGAGAGAACTACGCAAGACCGTTGACGTTCCGATGGGGCTGATCCAGGCAGCGTGGGGCGGCTCGCGTATCGAGGCCTGGACCAGCAGCGATGCCCTGCGCACGCAGGACGGCATGGGCCCAGCACTGGACGTGCTCGCCCTGTCTGCCCGCGATCCCGCAGCGGCAAATGCACGGTGGGGCCAGCAGTGGCAACACTGGTGGGCCCATCGCGCCGGTACCCCCGCCGATACGCCGTGGCAGCCAGGCAACGACAGCCGTGGATGGCAACGCGCACCCGCCACGCTCGGGGCGTGGGAGCGCTGGGGTGTACCAGCGCTGGCCGGTTACAACGGCATGGTCTGGTACCGCACCCAGGTAACCCTGAGCGCCGACCAGGCAGCCAAGCGCGCGCAGCTTGAGCTCGGCCCCATCGACGAGACGGACATGACCTGGGTGAACGGCGTGGCCGTGGGCAGCCAGTCCGGCGCGGGTGAGCGGCGAACCTATGCGCTGCCAGCCGGGTTGCTGAAAGCCGGTGCCAACACCGTGGTGATCAATGTTCTGGACACTTACGGTGAGGGTGGCCTTGCCGGGCCCGCGAGCGCGCACGCCATCGGCCTGGATGACGGTACGCGCATCGAACTGGATGCCCGCTGGCAGTACCGGGTGGCGCCCGGTGCACAGGTGCCGCCGCTGGCGCCGTGGCACGCCGCCACGGGATTGTCGACGCTGTACAACGGCATGATCGCGCCGCTGGGCGCCTATGGCCTGCGCGGCGTGCTTTGGTACCAGGGGGAATCCAACACCGGCGACGCAGCGGTATACCTCGCGCGCCTGCGCAGCCTGCGTGACGACTGGCGGGGGCGGTTCGGCGCGCAGACGCCGCTGCTGCTGGTGCAGCTGGCCGGCTATGGCCAGCCACCGGTGGCGCCGGTTGAAAGTGGCTGGGCGCAGGTGCGCGAGGCGCAGCGGCTCGCTTCGGCGGAAGACCCGCGCACCGGGCTGGCCGTGGCCATCGACATCGGCGATGCCTTCGACATCCACCCGCCGAACAAGCAGGAACTGGGGCGACGGCTGGCGCGGGTAGCGCGCCATGTCGCCTATGGCGAGCGCGGGCTGGCGCCTGCCGGCCCAACCGCACGCCATGCAGCGGTCACGCCCACCGGCGTGCGTATCAGCTTCAACGGAGTAACCGGCGCTCTGGTCACGACCGGCGCGAACGGACCCATCGGCTTTGAACTGTGCGATGCCGATGCGCGCCGCTGCCGCTACGCCGACGCGGTGCTGGACGGGCACGACGTCGTGCTGCGCAGTCCGCCGGCCGACGCGGGCGGGCGCGTGCGCTACTGCTGGGCGGACGGCCCGGTGTGCACGCTGCGCGACAGCTCAGGCTCGCCCGCTGGCCCGTTCGAGCTTTCCATCACCCCTGCGGAGGTTCCCTGATGCGTCTGCTGCTGGTTCCAGTGCTCGTGTTGATGTCATTCCTGCCGCAGGCGTGGGCAGCGGCGCCCGCGTCGCCGGTCTACTTCGACTGGTTCGAGTACAGCGGTCGCGACGCGGCCTTCGATGTGCCTTTGCCGGCCGGGCACTATCGCAACCCGATTCTTGCCGGGTTCCATGCCGACCCCAGCATCGTCGCCGCAAACGGGCGCTTCTATCTGGTCAATTCCAGCTTCACCTACTTCCCGGGCATCCCGGTGTTTGAAAGCGTGGACCTGGTGCACTGGAAGCAGATCGGCAATGTGATCGACCGACCGTCGCAGCTGGACTTCGACGGGCTGGGCGTGTCGCGCGGCATCTTCGCACCGGCCATCAGCTACCACGACGGCATGTTCTACGTGGTCACCACGGCCGTCGACAGCGGCGGCAACTTCATCGCTACCGCCCGCGATCCTGCCGGTCCCTGGTCCGACCCGCACTGGCTGCCTGGCATCGACGGAATCGATCCGTCATTGTTCTTCGACAACGACGGCACCGTGTATCTGCTCAACAACGATGTACCGCCTGGCCCGCCACGTTACGAGGGCCACCGTGCCATCTGGATGCAGCAGATCGATCTGGCGACCTTCGCCCCGGTAGGTCCCCGCAAGGTGTTGATCGACGGCGGGGTGGAGCCGGCCAGCAACCCGATCTGGATCGAGGGGCCGCACATCTACCAACGCGGTGGCTGGTACTACCTCTCCGACGCGGAAGGCGGCACCGGGCCGCAACATTCGCAGGTGGTGCTGCGCAGCCGAGATGTGTGGGGGCCCTACGTGCCGTATGCGGGCAATCCGATTCTCACCCAGCGCGACCTGCCCGCCGACAGGCCGTTGCCGATCACCAATGCCGGGCATGCGGATCTGGTGGAGGGTCCGGACGGCTCATGGTGGGCGGTGTTCCTTGCCAGCCGCAACTACGACACGCGCCACTACAACACCGGGCGCGAGACCTATCTGCTGCCGGTGCAGTGGCGTGACGGCTGGCCGGTGATCCTGCCGGCCAACCAGGCCATTCCGTATGCGGCCAGAGCGCCCTCCTGGATGCAGGGCGAAGCGTCGCAGGCGCCGTCCACCGGCAATTTCACCGAACGCGACGAATTCGATGCACCGGCACTCGGCAGCGGCTGGCTGCGCGTACGCATCCCCAGGCAGCCGTGGGCGGACCTGCGCGAGCGACCGGGGGCCTTGGCCGTACATCCGCTGGCGGAGAACCTGGACACGCTGCGCAACCCCGCGTTCCTCGGCCGGCGCCAGCAGCACCTGCGCTTCGAATCCAGCACCGCCATGACCCGGCCGGCGGCGGGCGTGGCCGCAGGCCTGGCCGCTTTCCAGAGCGAGACCCACTGGTATTTCCTTGGCGTGCGCAGCCTCGGCGGTGACCGCGTGGCGGTCTTCCTGGAAACGCGCGATGGTGGCGGTGTCACCCGCACCCTGGCAACGCGCCAGGCAACGGCATCGGCGTCGCTGCGCCTGAAGATCGCCGGTGACGAAGGCCGCTATGCGTTCGCCTTCGACAGCGGTGACGGACATGGCTGGCAGACACTGGCCGATGGCGTGGACGGAACGGTGTTGAGTACCGATCGTGCAGGCGGCTTCGTCGGCGCCCTGCTGGGACCATTCGCGCGCGACGAGCGTGCATTGAGGAGCAAATGATGAGGCGCACTCCCATCTTCCGCAGGTTGGCCCTGTGCGCTGCCTTCGCGCTGGCGGGCGCCGGTTACGCAGCCGAGCCCGCGCCCTGGCTCGACACCTCGGCCAGCTTCGAAAACCGCGCCGCCGCCCTGGTCGCACGGATGACCCTGGAGGAGAAGGCAGCGCAGATGCAGAACGCCGCGCCCGCGATCGAGCGCCTGGGCGTTCCCGCCTACGACTGGTGGAACGAAGGCCTGCATGGCGTGGCGCGGGCAGGGCAGGCCACCGTGTTTCCGCAGGCCATCGGCCTGGCGGCCACCTTCGATGTGCCGCTGATGGGGCAGGTGGCCAGCACCATCAGCGACGAGGCCCGTGCCAAGCACCACCAGTTCCTCCGTGAAGGCGCGCATGGCCGTTACCAGGGGCTGACCTACTGGTCGCCGAACATCAACATCTTCCGCGACCCGCGATGGGGCCGCGGCCAGGAAACCTACGGCGAGGACCCGTACCTCACCGCCCGCATGGGCGTGGCCTTCGTGCATGGCCTGCAGGGCGATGACCCGGTGTACCGCAAGCTCGACGCCACCGCCAAGCACTTGGCCGTGCACAGTGGCCCCGAGGCCGACCGCCACCACTTCGATGCGCGCCCGAGCAAGCGCGACCTGTACGACACCTACCTGCCGGCGTTCGAGGCGCTGGTGAAAGAGGGGCAGGTGGACGCGGTGATGGGCGCCTACAACCGGGTATACGGTGAGTCCGCCAGCGCCAGCCGGTTCCTGCTGCGCGACGTGCTGCGCCGCGACTGGGGCTTCAAGGGCTACGTGGTGTCCGACTGCTGGGCCATCGTCGACATCTGGAAACATCACCGCATCGTTCCCAGCCGCGAGGCGGCTGCCGCGTTGGCGGTCCGCAACGGCACCGAACTGGAGTGTGGCCAGGAATACGCCACGCTGCCGGCGGCGGTGCGGCAGGGCCTGATCAGCGAGGCGGAAATCGACGATGCGGTGACCCGCCTGTTTGTCGCGCGGATGCGGCTGGGCATGTTCGACCCACCCGAGCGCGTGCGCTGGGCGCAGATTCCCGCGTCGGTCAACCAGGCTCCGGCGCATGATGCGCTGGCCCTGAAGGCCGCCCAGGAATCGCTGGTGCTGCTGAAGAACGATGGCGTGCTGCCGCTGTCGCGCAACCTGAAGCGCATCGCGGTGATCGGCCCCACCGCCGATGACACCATGGCGCTGCTGGGCAACTACTTCGGCACCCCGGCCGCGCCGGTCACCCTCCTGCAGGGCATCCGCGATGCCGCCAAGGGCATCGAGGTGAGCTACGCACGCGGCGTGGACCTGGTTGAAGGGCGCGACGATCCCAGCGCCACGCCCTTGATCGAAGCAACCTACCTGCGCCCGTCGGCTGACTCCCCGGAGCGCGGCCTGCGCGGCGAGTACTTCCGTACCGCTGATCTTTCCGGCACGCCGGCGCTGGTGCGCACCGATGCCCAGATCGGATTCCGCTGGGACCGGGGTTCCCCGACCGACAACCTGCTGGCCCGTGGTGAAGCCGCGCCGGGGCAGGGCATCCCCAGCGATGGTTTCAGCATCCGCTGGAGTGGCCAGTTGCTGCCGCCCGTCTCGGGGCGCTACCGGATCGAGGCGGCCGCCGACGATGGTTTCCGCCTCTACGTGGACGGCAAGCGGCTGCTGGACCACTGGGCCAACAGTGATCGCCTGCACGGCGATGGCGTGGACCTGGACCTGCAGGCCGGCCGCGCCTATGACCTGAGGCTTGAGTACTTCGACGCCGAGCGCGATGCCGGCGTCCGCCTGGGGTGGCGCATGCCCGGAGCCAAGCCGCCGTTCGAAGCGGCGCTGGAGGCCGCGCGCAACGCCGATGTGGTGGTGTTCGTGGGCGGCCTCACCGGCGACGTTGAAGGCGAAGAAATGAAGGTCAACTATCCGGGCTTCGCCGGTGGTGACCGAACCGACCTGCGGCTGCCTGCGCCCCAGCGCTCGCTGCTGGAAGCGCTGCATGCCACCGGCAAACCGGTGGTGATGGTCCTCACCGGCGGCTCGGCCATGGCGGTGGACTGGGCGCAGCAGCATCTGTCCGCCATCCTGATGAGCTGTTATCCGGGGCAACGCGGCGGCACTGCTGTCGGCCAGGCGCTGTTCGGCGACGTCAACCCGGGCGGACGCCTGCCGGTGACCTTCTACAAGGCGGACGAGGCGATGCCTGCCTTTGACGACTACACGATGGAAGGACGCACCTACCGCTACTTCCGCGGTACCCCGCTGTATCCGTTCGGGCACGGGCTGTCGTACACCCACTTCGACTACGGCAGGCTGCAGCTCGATTCAACGCGCATCGCCAACGACGGGACACTCAAGGTACAGGTCGAGATCGCCAACACGGGCAAGCGCGCCGGCGACGAAGTGGTGCAGCTGTATGTGCGACGGCTGCAAGCCGGGCCCGGCGACGCACGCCAGACATTGCGCGGCTTCCAGCGTGTGCACCTGGCCGCAGGCGAGCGCCGCACTGTTGTGTTCGACCTGGAAGCGCGGCAGGCCCTGCGCCACTATGACGATGCCCGGGGCGGCTATGCCGTGCCGGCGGGCGCGTACGAGGCCTGGGTGGGCAGCTCCAGCGCCGACATCCGCGCGAAAGCCGGGTTCACCGTGGAGGCCAACCGTGACTGATGCGCGCCGCAAGGAAAGCACCGGGCACACGCTGTCCATCCGCGAGAAGCTCGGTTACAGCCTGGGCGACCTGGCCGCCAACCTGATCTTCCAGACGCTGATCACCTACCTCGCGTTCTTCTACACCGATGTGTACCGGCTGCCGCCCGCCACGGCCGCGACCATCATCTTCGTGATCGGCGTACTCGGTGCCTTCGTGTTCACCCCGTTGATCGGCATCGCCGCCGATCGCACGATCAGCCGCTGGGGCAAGTTCCGGCCGTGGATCCTGTGGACGGCGATTCCCTTCGGGGTGCTGTCACTGCTGGCCTTCAGCACCCCCGACCTGGCGCCGCGCGCCAAGGTCGTCTATGCCCTGGCCACCTACGGCCTGTTGATGCTCGTGTACGCGGCCAACAATCTGCCGTACTCGGCACTCAGTGGCGTGCTCACCGGCAGCATGGACCAGCGCAACAGCCTGTCGGCCTACCGCTTCGTGGCGGTGATGATCGCGCAGTTCATCATCCAGGTCCTGCTGCTGCCGCTGGTGCTGATCCTCGGCGATGGCGACCGGGTGCTGGGCTTCGAGCGGGTCATGACGATATTTGCAGTGGTGGGAACGGTGTTCTTCCTGATCACCTTTGCCACCACGCGCGAGCGCATCGTGCCGGCGAAGGAACAGACTGCCGGGGTGCTGCAGGACCTGTCCGACCTGCTGCGCAACCGCCCGTGGAAGGTGATGCTGGCGCTGACCATCCTGGTCTTCATCAACCTGTCGCTGAAGGGCGGCACCTACGTCTACTACTTCCAGTACTACATGAGCGAGGCCGCCCTGGCGGGCTTTCTCGACAGCTCCGGCTTCAACCGCTTCATCGGCGCCGTCAACGCGGCACTCAATGGCCTGGGCCTGGCCGGATTCGCCTGGCCGAAGGATCCGGCAACATCGGCATTCAGCCTGTTCAACGCCTGCGGCATCGTCTGCATGATCCTGGGCATCGGCGTATCGCGCCGCCTGGCCGACCGTTTCGGCAAGCGTGATGTCTTTGGCGGTGCCTTGCTGGTATCCACCGTGTTCCTGCTGGCGTTCTACTTCTTCCCGCCCACGGCGGTTGCGGTCGCCTTCGCTGCCTTCATGCTGCACGGGTTCTGCTACGGCATCACCATCCCGCTGTTGTGGGCGATGATCGCCGACGTCGCCGACTACTCCGAATGGAAGAACCATCGCCGTGCCACCGCCATCGTCTTCTCGGCGATGCTGTGCGGCCTGAAGATCGGGCTCAGCATCGGTGGCGCGCTGGTCGCCGGCATCCTCGCCCACCACGGCTACCAGGCAGGCGCACCGCAACAGCCCGAAGCCGTGGTGGACGGCATCCGCCTGACGGTGAGCGTGTACTGCTCCCTGCCGTTCCTGGCCGCAGTCGCGTTGCTTTTCCTCTACGAGATCAACAAACGCATGGAGACCCGCATCGAGCAGGACCTGCAGTCGCAACGCCAGGGCAGCGATCTGCAGCACCTGGCAGCACACGCCATCTCCCAGCCCCTGGTAAGCCACATCTACACGGCCGACCCTTCGGTCCATGTGTTCGAGGGGCGGTTGTACATCTATCCATCGCACGACATCGACAGCGGCGCACCCTTCGACGATGAGGGCGGGCACTTCGGCATGCAGGACTACCACGTGCTGCGGATGGACACGCCGGAGGGCGAGGCCACCGACTGCGGCGTGGCGCTGCATGTGCGTGACGTGCCCTGGGCCAGCCAGCAGATGTGGGCACCGGACGCCGCTTTCCGTGATGGCCGCTATTACCTGTACTTCCCGGCCAAGGACGCCCACGGCATGTTCCGCATCGGCGTTGCGGCGGCGGAACGGCCCGAGGGCCCGTTCACTGCAGAACCTGAGCCCATCGAGGGCGCGTACTCGATCGACCCGGCCGTGTTCGAGGACGACGACGGCACGCACTACCTCTGTTTCGGTGGCCTATGGGGTGGCCAGCTGCAGAAGTACCGCGACAACCGCTACGACCCGTCGCATCAAGAACCTGCCGGCGACTCACCGGCACTGGGCCCGCGCATCGGGCGACTGGATACCGGCATGACCCGGCTGGCCGAACCCACGCGGGAGATCGTCATCCTGGACGAGCACGGGAAGCCGCTGCGCGCCGACGACCATGCGCGCCGCTTCTTCGAGGGGCCGTGGCTGCACAAGTACCAAGGCCGGTATTACCTGTCCTACTCCACGGGTGATACGCACCTGCTGTGCTATGCCACCAGCGACAACCCGTTCGGGCCGTTCACCTATCGTGGCGTGATCCTCACCCCCGTGGTGGGCTGGACCACCCATCACTCCATCTGTGCGTTCCAGGGGCGGTGGTACCTGTTCTATCACGACGCGTTGTTGTCCGGCGGGGTCACCCACCTGCGTTCGGTCAAGTGCACGCCGCTGCACATGGAAGCAGACGGCAGCATCCGGACGATCCATCCCTATGGCACCTGAGCCGGGATCGCCCACGGATGATGCGCAGGCGGCGCTGCCTGCCGGCCCACTGCACTGGTTGCGGGCAGGCAGGCTGGAGGTTGCGCTCGCACCGGAGGCCGGTGGGCGCATCGCCCAACTGCGCTGCGACGGTGTGGACTGGCTTGTCGGCGAACACGACGTCGGGCAGGCAAGCATTGCGTGGGGGTGCTATCCCATGCTGCCCTGGGCCGGGCGCATCCGGCGGGGTCGCTTCGCCTTCGACGGCAGGTCCTATCAGCTACCGGTGAACTTCGGAATGCACGCCATTCATGGCGTCGGCTTCTCACGGCCCTGGCACATCGACCGCCTTGAATCGGATGCCGCCTCGCTGTCGCTGGACCTCCCTGAGGATGCCTGTTGGCCCTTCGGGGGCAGGGCATCGCAGCACCTCCTCGTGCAGCCCGACCGCCTGAAGCTGCGCCTCGCTGTGCAGGCCGGTGCCGTGGCAATGCCAGCCGTGCTTGGCTGGCACCCCTGGTTCCGCAAGCCGGATCGACTGCTGTTCGCACCCAGCGCGATGTACCCGCGCGACGGGGAGGGCATCGCCACCTTGCCCTGCGTGCATCCAACGCCGGGGCCATGGGATGACTGCTTCATCAACCAGGCCGAAGTGACGCTGGTTGCCGCCAGCCAGCGGCTGCGGCTGAGCGCCGATACGGATCACTGGGTGGTCTACGACGGGGCGGCGCACGCGACCTGCGTGGAGCCACAGACCGGCCCGCCCGATGGGTTCACGCTGGCGCCGACCCGGCTGCAGCCGGGACAGCGACTGGAACTGAACTTCGAGCTGCGTTGGGAGATCGACACTGGCGAAGGACACTAGCCGCTCCTGCGGGCGTCCGTCGGATCGGGATCAGGCCGTTCATAATCGTCGGGGGTTGCTTTGGGATCATCGCCATCATCGGGCATGTCGTGCTCCTTCCATGTCGCCTTGTCATTCCTGAGCCTGTCCGGGGTATGGCTCTTCGACGCATCGTCCACGTCGGCGCCAGGGTTGAAAGGCAGGTCATCCTGCAGCTTCTTCTCGTTCACTGGAGTGCTCCTCGGGCGTGTCGACCAGCCTCTGACAGGGAGCGTTAACGCGGCAACACAGGCGGATGAAGGGCCGCCGCACGGCCGATCAACCCATGTGCGCAGCCTCGGCATCCGGCTGCGATGGCAGCGCACCCTGCCTCATTGACCTGTCGTTGACGCACAGATGTCAGACTCGCACACAGAGAGATGTCCGGGTGCATTGCAGGGGAGTGATCATCAGGAGAGCTGGCAATGCCGTTCTTCACTGACTCAACAGAAGTCGCCGTCGAGGGCGTTGGCGCGGCGCGGCGCATCGGCTGGATGCGCTTCGTGGGAAACGGCCTGGGCGCGCTTCCGATTGCGTCGATCATTCTGGAGCGTCAAGCGGATGCTGCCCTCTGGGTGCTGCTGTTGCTCAACGCCCTCGCATGGCCGGCGCTGGCGATGTTCCTGACACGTCGCGCCCGCGCGCCGGCAGCGGCGCAGTTCCGCTGCATGATCGTCGACTCCCTGCTGGGAGGCGCATGGATCGCCTTCATGGCCCTCAGCACGGTGCCCAGCGCGTTGTTTGCCGCGCTGCTGGTGGCCGACAAGATCGCCGCCGGCGGCATCCGCCTGGCCACAAGGGCAACGCTGGCGCTGGTGGTCGGCTTTGCCATCGCGTGGCTTGCCCTGGGCTTGCCCTATCAGCCCATCACCTCGCAGCGCACGGCCGTCCTCAGCCTGCCGTTCCTGTTCGTCTATGGCATTGGGTTGAGCCTGCTGAGCTGGCGACTGGCGCGCCGGGTGAAGTCCCAGAACCGCCAGCTGCAGCGCCTGAGCCGGATGGATCCGCTGGTGGAGCTGGCCAACCGCGGCTTCCTGATCCAGCGCGCCCAGCAGGTGCTGCAGACGGGGCAGCACCTGGGCGGGAATGCCTGCCTGCTGATGCTCGATGTGGATGATTTCAAGCGGATCAATGACTCGCATGGCCATCGTGCCGGCGATGAGGTGCTTCGCCGCATCGCGGCGGTGCTGCGCCAGTTGGCCCAGCCGGGCGACACGCCGGCGCGGCTGGGCGGCGATGAATTCGCCATCCTGCTGGTCCAGCGGACACCGGTGGAGGCCATGCGTGTGGCCGAGCAGATCAGGCACTACCTGCAGGTGCCGGGCGCCCATGAAACCGCCGATATCCAGTTCAGCGTCAGTATCGGCATCGCCGCAGCGACTGGCACGGCGACCGCAGAGGACTGGCTGGCGAAGACGGACAAAGCGCTGTATCACGCCAAGCGGCACGGCAAGAACACCGCAAGCTGCGCCGAGTGATCTGCGCCGGGGGCGGTGTACTGTTCATGTGAGTGGAGAGCAGCCAGCCATTTCACCGGATGCAGGAGGGCCAACCGCCACACTCGCCACTTCCATGGGGCCACCGGCACTTGCAAAATCGCCCGATGTTCAATCTTCAACATCTCCGCACCCGTATTTCGGCGATGGTGCTGACCGAAGGATGGCGCAGGCGCGCGGCATTGTGGAGTGGCGCGGTGGCCGTGGCGCTGGTTGCCATTGTGTTCGCCAAGGCCAGTGATGCCGCCTTCCATGTCTTCCAGCGCGTCATTGCCCATTCCCCATGGTGGGCGTTGCTGCTTACGCCGGGCGTCTTCGCGCTGCTGGCATGGCTGACGGCCGGTGCGCTCAGGCCCACCCGCGGCAGCGGCATTCCGCAGGTCATTGCATCGCTGGAACAGCCAGGCCCGGAATTCAGGCGGGTCAACCTCTCGCCTGCGGTATCGGCGGGCAAACTGCTGCTGACCTCGCTGTCCCTGCTGGGCGGCGCGTCGGTTGGCCGCGAAGGCCCCACCGTGCACGTGGGGGCCAGCCTGATGTACCTGTTCGGGCGCTGGTTCGGGTTCAAGGATCCCCGTGAGCTGTCGCACTTCCTGCTGGCAGGTGGCGCGGCGGGAATCGCGGCGGCGTTCAATACGCCGCTGGCGGGCATCGTGTTCGCCATCGAGGAGTTGAGCGGCCGGTTCGAACACCGCTTCTCGGGCACCCTGCTCACGGCTGTCATCGTGGGCGGCGTGGTGTCCCTGGGCCTGCTGGGCAACTACACCTACTTCGGGCACGTCTCGGCGTTGCTGCCCCTGGGGCAGGCGTGGGGCGCCATCGTGCTGTGTGGCGTGGTCGCCGGTCTGCTGGGCGGACTGTTCGCCCGGGTGGTGCTGCTGACCATGTCCGGCCATCCACGCTGGCTGGGCAGGCTCAAGCGGGACCATCCCGTGGTGCTGGCCGCTGCCTGCGGCGTGATCGTGGTGCTGCTGGCGCTGGTCTTCGGCGACGGCGCATTCGGTACCGGCTATGAGCAGGCGCGCAGCCTGGTGCAGGGGCAGGCCATCGTCGGCCACGAGTTCGGCCTGATGAAGCTGCTTGCCAACCTGGCGTCTTACGTGGCGGGCATCCCCGGCGGGCTGTTCTCACCCGCCCTGGCGGTGGGCGCAGGGTTGGGGCACAACCTGGCGGTGCTGATGCCGGCGGTGGACCCGAAGGCCTTCGTGCTGCTGGGCATGTGCGCCTACCTCACCGGCGTAACCCAGGCACCCTTGACCTCGGCGGTGATCTCGCTGGAGCTGACCGACAGCGGTGATCTGCTGCTGCCGATCCTGGCCACCGTGCTGATTGCCCGGGGGGTGTCCGGCATGGTCTGCCGGGTGCCGATCTACCGCGGGCTGGCCGAGCAGTTGCTGGCCAGCAGCGCGCTTCCCTTGGGGAAGCAGGGCGCCCCTGCATCTCGCGCTACGGAGTAGACGCTCACCTGCAGGCGAACGTCCCGCCCGCGCCTGATCAGAGCAGCAGCAACGCCCCGATCAGCGCGGGCGGCATCACCAGCGCGCCGACACGCAGGAAGCCGAGCGCGCTGACATGCTCGCCTTCGCGGCGCAGCGCCACCAGCCACAGCATCGTGGCCAGCGAGCCGGTCACCGACAGGTTCGGGCCCAGGTCCACGCCGATCAGCAACGCCGCGCGCGTCTGCGCCGGCAGCTCGGCCATCTGGCCCAGCGAGCCGGCAGCCAGGCCCACCGGCAGATTGTTGGCCACGTTGCTCAGCAGTGCGGCTGCGCCACCGGCCAGCCAGCCGGCCTGGTGCGGCGACGTCTGCGCCAGCGCCTGCAGGTTGATGGCCGCAGTCTGGATGACGCCGGTCTGCGAAACCGCTTCAACCAGCACGAACAACCCGGCGACCAGCGGCAGCACGCCCCAGGAGACGTGGCGCAACAGCGGTAGCGGGCTGCGGCGCTGGCGGATCGCTACCACCGCCACGCTCAGCGCACCCGCACAGAACGTTGTCAGGCCCAATGGGCCGTTCATTGCGGAGGTCACCAGCAGCACCGTGCCGGTGAACAACACGCCCAGTGCACTCAACCGGCCACCCTCGTTAAGCGGGTGATGCTCGGGCGATGCTGCCAACGGCTGTGCGATCTCGCGGCGATGCACCCAGCGCAGCACCAGATAGGTGGCACCGATCGCGGCCAGCGAGGGCAGGGCGAACTGCGCCAGCCACTGCAGCAGCGGCGGCATGTGGTTGCCGTACACCACCAGGTTGGCGGGGTTGGAAATAGGCAGCACAAAGCTCGCCGCATTGGCGATGAACGCGCAGACAAACAGATAGGGCAGGGGGTTGGCGCGGGCCGCCTTGCACGCCGCATAGACCGCAGGCGTCAGCACCACCGCCGTGGCATCGTTGGACAGGAACACCGTCACCACCGTGCCCACCAGGAATACCAGATCGAACAGGCGACGCCCCGAGCCGCCCGCATGCCGCACCGCATACAGCGCCAGCCAGTCGAACAGGCCCTCGCGCCGCGCCAGCTCGGCCAGCACCATCATGCCGACCAGGAACAGATAGACATCCCGGCCTTCGGCAACCGCGTGCCAGGTCGTGCCGAGCGACACGGCGCCCAGCAGCGGAAGCAGTGCGGCCGCGCCCAGTGCCCACACGTACTCCGGAATGCGGAACGGCCGGAGCAGCAGGCCGACGGTGGCAACGGCCACGGCCGCCCAGATGATGAAGGGGGAGCAGGAAGCGAGCATGGAGTCGGTGGGGTCCCGGCTGCACCGGCGCGTAGCCAACAGCAACGCGCGCTGCAACGATGGCAAGTGCGAGAAAGTCGGCATCATACCGTGCCGGCTGCAGCGCCGGCCCCACCAGTAAAGGGCCGTCCGCAACGTTCGTATGTGCCGCTACATGGGCTGTATCGGGACTGGCGCAAGACCGCTTGCTGGTTGATATCACTCATCGTGACGCGTCACGCTATTTCCGGATTCCAACTTCCGCATTACAACGCCGTGCTGGCCATTTGCGGGCAACGGACGGCATTATCCTGGTCTTAGGATCATTGCCCCCTTTTTTCCGCAGAAGGCATCAGCGATGCGCGGCATCAATCGCACGGCGCGGGGAAACCCACTTTCCGGTCTGTTCCGCACCCGGCCCGGCGTTGTGTCCGTCCTGCTGATGCTCGTGGTGCCATCGGCACCTGCACATGAGCCGACACCCGCCATCCAGTCGCGGATTTCCCGCGTGGAACAGGGTCTTTCCAGCCGTGTCGTGGTCAAGGGCGCGCCCGGCCAGAAGGCATCGATTGCCACGCGCATGGCCTTCCACGATGTTCCAGCGGTCAGTATTGCCCTCATCAACGATGGACACCTCGAATGGGCCCGCAGCTACGGCGTACTCGATACGGCCAATCAACGCGCCGCTACGCCGGCGAGCCTGTTCCAGGCTGGCTCGATCAGCAAGACGATCAGTGCACTGGGCGCGCTGCACCTGGTTGAGCAGGGCAGGCTGTCCCTGGATGCTCCCGCCAATGGACAGCTCAGCAGTTGGAAGATTCCGGACAACCGCTTCACCCGGCAAAGCCCGGTCACGCTACGCGGTCTGCTCAACCACAGCGCCGGCATGAACGTGCATGGTTTCTACGGCTACGCACAGGGCCAGCCGGTGCCCTCGCTGCTGCAGGTGCTGGATGGCCTGCCGCCAGCGAACTCCGAAGCGGTTCGTGTGGAAGCCACGCCCGGCACCGGGTGGAAGTACTCCGGAGGCGGCTATAGTGTCATCCAGTTGATGATGACGGAGTCAGCGGGCAAGCCGTTTCCCGAGTTGATGCAGGCGTTGGTCCTCGGCCCGCTGGACATGAGGGACAGCACGTTCGCATTGACACTGCCGCCGGCGTGGCAGGCACGGGCCGCTTCTGCCCACGACAGCAACGGAACCCCCCTGGCCGGCGGCTGGCATGTGTATCCGCAATCGGCAGCCGCCGCGCTTTGGACCACGCCGACGGATCTGGCCCAGGTGATCCTCGACATCCAACAGGCGCAGTCCGGAAAGCCCGGCAAGGTTCTGTCCAGTGCGATGACGTCCACAATGCTGACCCGGGGACAGGGTGAGTACGGCCTGGGGCTGTACGTTGAGCAGATTGGCGACGGCACCAGCTTTTCGCACTCGGGTGGCACCGACGGGTTCCGCTCGCAGCTCTATGGCTACACCCACACCGGGCAAGGCGTGGTGGTGATGACCAACAGCGACAACGGTGCAGCGCTGATCGAGGAGATCCTCGTCAGCGTGGCGGCGGAGTACGGCTGGCCAGAGTTCCAGATTACCGAGAAGGTGGCGTTGGCGCCCGACCCTGTGGCCAATGCGACGTTTGCGGGCAACTACACCCTGGCGGGCAAGCCTGCGCAAGTCATCGCCGAGGGAGACCGGCTGTATCTGCAGAGCGAACTGTTCGCCAAACGCCCAATGCAACTGTTTGCGGAATCAAAGACGCGGTTCTTCATGACCGCCCAGGACATGACGGTCGAGTTCCAGCAGACAGGCGACGGCAAGCCGAGCAGCTTTTCGCTCAAACGCGGCAGCACCACCTATGTCGCCACGCCGTCGCATAGGTCGCCAGGGCGCTAGACCCGGATGCGCGCTTCTGGCCGGGAGCAGGCGCTGGAAAGGGGAGGGGAGGGAGGGCGGTTTCTCACGCGCAGGGCGAGCGTCCGCTTCCAGTCGATAGATGTGGTTCTGCATCACCTCGCTGCCGCGCAGAGAACAGGGTGCAGGCTGTATCGCTGACACCTGTCACTTGTCCGGGAAAGGCGTGCCGCCAATAGTGAGCGCCATCGCCGCCTGCCTGGCCGGCACTCACCGAAAGGACCTCCCGTGAACATGTTGCAGCAACTTCTCTCGCAGACCCCGATCTGGGTCTGGGTACTTCTGGCGTTCCTGGTCTCGCGTGGCATCGCGGCCATGCGGCCGGGGCAGACCTCGCTGCGGAAGCTCGCCATCGTGCCGGCGCTGTTCAGCATTTGGGGCATCTGGTCGATCAGCCACCGCTATGGCGGCTCGCCGGTTGCGTGGGGCGAGTGGCTGGCCGGCATCTGTGCGGGTGCGGCATTCGGCTGGCTGCTGCTGCGCCGGGCAACGCTGACCGTGGACGCCGCCACGGGCACGCTGTGGCGCAGTGCCGACTACAGCCTGTTGCCACTGCTGCTGGTCACGTTCGTCATCAAGTATGGCTTTGAAACGGCGCTCGCCGTGGCGCCCGGCCTGAGCAGTAACGCAGGTTTCAGCGCCGCCTATCTCCTCCTGTCTGGCGGCTTCACCGGCATCTTCATCGGCAAGTACTGCCGGTATCTGGCGGCATCGCGGCGGGCAACGCCCGGTGGGATGCAGCCTGCGGGCTGAGCCCGGCCCAGGATGAGGGGCGGTGCACGCGCTTCGGTCGCGCCCTCACCACATTCACCTCGCAGCAGCGAAAATGCGTCCTGGGGCGCGCTCTAGGGCGCACCGCTCACTGCCTGCAGGAACGCAACGATGTCCAACAACCCTTTCGGTGAATCCTCATGCGCGGCCGCAGCCAACGGTTGCGTAGAGGTGCGCGGCGCGCGCGAGCACAACCTCAAGAATGTCGATGTCTCCATTCCGCGCAATGCCCTTGTGGTGTTCTCCGGGGTGTCGGGGTCGGGCAAGTCGTCGTTGGCCTTCGGTACGGTCTTTGCTGAGGCGCAGCGGCGTTACTTCGAATCCGTAGCGCCGTACGCGCGGCGCCTGATCGATCAGGCGGGCGTGCCCGATGTGGACGCCATCGACGGGCTGCCGCCAGCGGTGGCCCTGCAGCAGCAGCGCGGCGCCAGCAATGCACGCTCCTCCGTGGGCAGTGTCACCACGCTGTCCAGCCTGGTGCGCATGATGTACTCGCGCGCCGGGGCCTACCCGGCCAACCAGCCCATGCTGTACGCCGAGGACTTCTCGCCCAATACGCCGCAGGGCGCCTGCAGCACCTGCCATGGCCTGGGGCACGTGTACGAGGTGACCGAAGCGCTGATGGTTCCGGACCCATCGCTGAGCATCCGTGAACGCGCCATCGCCTCGTGGCCGCCGGCATGGCATGGCCAGAACCTGCGCGACATCCTGGTCACGCTGGGCTACGACATCGACGTACCGTGGAAGAAGCTGCCGAAGAAGGATCGGGACTGGATACTGTTCACCGAGGAAACCCCAACCGTGCCGGTCTATGCCGGCTTCACGCCCGCCGAGACCCGTGCCGCACTGAAGCGCAAGCTGGAACCCAGCTACATGGGCACCTATACCGGTGCGCGCCGCTACGTGCTGCACACCTTTGCCAACACCCAGAGCGCGCTGATGCGCAAGCGCGTTTCGCGCCACATGGAAGGCAGGCTGTGCCCCGCCTGCCACGGAAAGCGACTGAAGCCGGAAGCGTTGTCGGTCACCTTTGCCGGCGTGGATATCGGCGAGTTCATGCGGCTGCCGCTGGACCAGTTGGCGGACCTGTTGGGGCCCATCGCGCAGGGCGATTTCAGTGCGCACAGCCGGGGGGCGCGTACCAGCGGCAGCGCCACGAAACGCGATCGCACGCAACGGGCTGCAAACGGCCGCCCTGTCCACGCTGGAGCCCCCGACGTTCGACTGACCTCTGCCCTGTCGGAAGAGAAGCGCCTGGCCGCTCAGCGGCTGGCAGGCGGGGTCATGGCGCGCGTGCACCAGCTGCGAGGCCTGGGCCTGGGGTATCTCTCGCTGGATCGCGCCACGCCAACATTGTCGGCCGGCGAACTGCAGCGCCTGCGGCTGGCCACGCAGCTCAGCTCGTTGCTGTTTGGCGTGCTGTACGTGCTTGATGAGCCCTCGGCCGGCCTGCACCCGGCCGACAGCCAAGCGCTGTACGACGCGCTGGACCGGCTGCGCGACGGCGGAAACTCGGTGTTCGTTGTCGAGCACGACCTGGAGCTGATGCGCCGCGCGCAGTGGCTGGTGGATGTTGGCCCGGAGGCGGGTGAGCACGGCGGGCGCGTTCTCTACAGTGGCGAGCCCGACGGCCTGCGAAAGGTCCAGGAGTCGCGCACCGCCCGGTATCTGTTCGACCAGGTGCCTGCAGCCGCCAGCCGGCAGCGCAGCGCCAGCAGCTGGCTGGAACTGAAGGGCATCCACCGCCACAACCTGCAGGGTGTGGATGCACAGGTGCCGCTGGGGCTGCTGACCGCAGTGACCGGTATTTCAGGATCGGGCAAATCCAGCCTGATGGCACAGGCGCTGCCCGAGCTGGTGCTGCTGCACCTGGGGCATGAGCCCGAAGACAACAGCGCCGACAGTGCGCCCACCGACGCGCCGACCGTGATCGAAGCGACCCGGGGCCGGCTGGCTGGCGATGTGGACGCCATCCAGCGGGTAGTGCAGGTGGACCAGAAGCCCATCGGCCGCACCCCACGCTCCAACCTGGCCACCTATACCGGGCTGTTCGATCACGTGCGCAAGCTGTTTGCCGCCACGCCCGCCGCGCGCCGCCGGCGTTTCGATGCCGGCCGTTTCTCGTTCAACGTGGCCAAGGGCCGATGCGAGACCTGCGAAGGCGAAGGTTTCGTCAGCGTCGAACTGCTGTTCATGCCCAGCGTCTATGCGCCGTGCCCCACCTGTCATGGCGCCCGCTACAACGAAGCTACGCTGAAGGTGCTGTGGAATGACCGCAACATTGCTGAGGTCCTGCAGATGACGGTGGACCAGGCGCACGCGTTCTTCATCGAGGAAGAGGCCATTGCCCGCCCGCTGCAGCTGCTGCAGGAGATCGGCCTGGGCTACCTCCGTCTGGGCCAGCCGGCCACGGAACTCTCCGGCGGTGAGGCGCAGCGCATCAAGCTGGCGACCGAGCTGCAGCGCAGCCAGCGCGGGCGCACGCTGTACGTGCTGGACGAACCCACTACCGGCCTGCATGCATCGGACGCGGACAGGCTGTTGGTCCAGCTGCAGCGGCTGGTGGACGCAGGGAACACGGTGGTCATGATCGAGCATGACATGCGCGCGGTTGTGCAGGCGGACTGGGTGATTGACGTCGGGCCTGGCGCAGGGTCTGCGGGCGGCACCATCGTGGCGAAGGGAACGCCGCAACAGGTGGCCCGCGCCAAGGGCAGCAGGACGGCGCCCTTCCTTGCGCGTGAGCTGGGGCAGGGTGGGTGAGGCGAGGGGGCGGGGGGAACGGTCGTCCCCCCCCGCTGCGGGTGGGATTGCGAAGAGGACGGACGCTTCAGCGATCAGCCGACCTTGCCGTGCCGGTACCCCCGTTCGCGGTTGAATGACACGGGATGCTGCGTGCCTCAGTGCCGGCGCCGCTCTCCCACAGTGAGCACCATGCGGAACGTGACATCTCCGGACTTCATGCGTTGGTAGGCTTCATTTGCCTTCTCCAGCGGCATCATCTCGATTACCGGGCGGACACCGGTCAGCAGGCTGAAATCCAGCGTCCTCTCGTTTTCGTAGGGCGTTCCCGTAATCGAACCGAGAATGCTGCGCTCGCCGACAACCATGTGGCCGGCCGACACCGGCAATGGATCCTTGCCGGCGCCCAGCAGCACCAGGCGGCCCCGCGGCGCCAGGCCGGCCAGGAGGGCGGAAACCGACAGCGAATGGCCAATAGTCGTCACGATGGCCTGCGCTCCGCCCATGCTCTCAAGTTCCTGCGCGGCGTCCTGCACGTTGGTGTCGATATAGAGGTGGGCGCCGAGGGCCAATGCATCTGCGGCAATGTCGCTGCCGCGGCCGACGGCGACGACCTTGAAGCCCATGCGCCGCGCGTACTGCAGCGCCATATGGCCGAGCCCGCCAACACCCAGGATGGCCACCATATCGCCAGCCTGCGCTCCGCATTTCTTCAGGGCATTGAAGGTGGCGATTCCGGCGCACAGGATGGGTGCTGCTTCTTCGGAATCGAGACCGTCGGGGATGGAAACCAATCCTGAGGCACGCGCCAGCATCATCTCGGCATAGCCTCCATCGCAGCTGGCGCCAACGAAGGGCTGGTTCTGGCAAAGCTGGAAGTGGCCCTGGCGGCACTGGGCACATTCGTTGCAATGACCGCCCAAGCGGCCCACGCCCACCCGCTGGCCCACACGCCAGATTGATGGGACATGCTCACCCATGGCCACTATGCGACCGACCACTTCATGCCCAGGCACCCTGGGTGGCTCAAGGGCCGGATCGGCTCCTTCAATGTCGCCGACGTCGGCGCCGCAGATGCCGCAGGCTTCCACTTCAATCAGCACTTCGCCCACGCCCGGTGCCGGAACAGGGCGTTCCACCATGTCCAGCAGGCCGGGACGGGTGACTTGCATTGCGCGGTACGTGGCCTTCATGTTCAACGCTCCTGGAATTGTCGAAGGAAAAACTCAATGCGGGTGGTCATGGCGTCCGGTCAGCGCACCCGGCCGCTGGCAGGTCGCTGTCTCCATCGAGAACGGTGGCCACGTCTGAGCCGCGAATCAGGGTCAGATCCACAGGGCAGCGGTCGGCAATCGACAGCAGCTTGAGTCGCTGGTCTTCATCCAGCGGCCCTTCCAGACTGATGGTGCGGGTAAACAGATCCGCCGGAGCCTGATCGTTCCGCTTGGCGTGCGTCACCCGCGTCGTCGCTCTGGTAAGCGGTATTCCCTTTCGACGGGCGTACATGCGCATGGTCATGACCGTGCATGCCGCAAGTCCTGCTGAAACAAGTTCGTAGGGCGACAGCCCGGACGACATCCCGCCGACCGACTCCGGCTCGTCAGCTACAAAGCGATGCCTTCCGCTGGACATGGCCAGCTGGAACAGCCCAGCCCCCGTTTCTTCGGCGAGTACGCCGTCACCATGGGAGATATCCGGAATGTCTGCAGTCAGGGGCGGCAGGTATCGGGCTGCCCAGGCTGCGATCACAGTGGCGGCATACTCCGCGTCGGCTCGACGGGTCAGCAGGTGGTCGGCATCATCAAGCGACACGAAACTCTTTGGGTGGCGTGCAGCAAGGAAGATGCCGGTAGCGTTGTGGATGTCAACCACGCTGTCGCCCGGCGCGTGCATCACCAGCAACGGCTTGCGCATCTGCCCGATGCGCTGTTCCAGGTTGTGCTGCCGGGCATCATCAACGAACGACTTGCGGACGGTGAACGGGCGGCCACCAAGCATCAGTTCGGTCGCACCGTCCCGATCGATGCGTTCGAGCGAGCCGGGATCGAACTGCTTCAGAACGTGCTTCACCTCGGAGGGTGCACCGATCGTCGCTACCGCGCGTATCGACGTCATGTCTGCCGCAGCGCTCAAAGCGGCGGCGCCCCCCAGGCTATGGCCGATCAGCAGGGAGGGCGCGCGCCCCGCCTCTGTCATGGCACGGCCTGCTGCGACCAGATCGTCCACGTCTGTTGCAAAGGTGGAATCGGAAAATTCGCCGCCGCTTCTCCCAAGACCGGAAAAATCGAAGCGAAGAACGCCAATGCCACTCAGCACAAGCGCCCTGGCAATTCGCGCAGCGGCAAGGCTGTCCTTTCCGCAGGTAAAGCAATGGGCGAAAACTGCCCATCCGCGCGGCGTCGTCTGCGGGCTCTCGATCCGGCCCGACAGCAAGGTGCCGCGAGCGCCGGGAAAGTCGAAACGTTGACCGGTCATGTGCGTTTCCCCAATGGGAGAGTGGAAGACGGCGCCCCAGCAGCATCAGCAGGCGGAAGGGGTAGGGCTTGAACCGCAAGACGTGCCGCTTCGATGGCTCCGGCCAGGTACCCAGGGAACTGCGGTGACCACTCGCTGGCGATCCCGGCCAGGTGTCCCTGCCACGGGCCAGAGTCAGGTGCGACGTTGGGCGCGCCAGCATGGCTTGCTGCGGCATCCCTATCCGCCGCGGTGGCCGTATGGGGGTCGTGTGCCCAATCCTTGATGACCTCGGCCATCGGACTCGCCGCGCGTGCACCGAACAGGCGCACGAGCTGGGCGCGGCAATGGCTGCGCAGAACCTCGTCAGAGACGGTTTGGCGTGCGCGTGCCGGTACGCCCAGAAAGCCGAACAACGCCGCGCTACCGCCTGGCATGGACGCATCGTGTATCTCGGCCATCGGTCCGCGGATACTGCGTGCGGCGCCGGAAAGCCCTTGATCGCGCCAGAACGGGGTGTCGTAGATGGCAAGGTACTTGGCGTGCGGTGCCATCCATGTTGCCGTCTTCTTCCACTGCGCGGCCAATGCCGCGGGCAGCACGGGATCAAAGGCGATTCCTTCGGCCAGGCGCGGTGGCAGGGCCAGGAGCACGTGCTCGGCTTGCCAGGAGGCCACCGTGCCGGTGGCTGTTTCACTTTCAAGCAACACCTGCTGACCGATGCACATGCGGCGGACCCTCTGGCCGGCCTTGATCCGTGTGGGGTCCAGTGTGCGGTGCAAGGCCTTCACCAGCGCACCCATTCCACCGATCAGCCGGACCGAAGCCGGCGAGCTGGCGTAGCCGGGCGCCCGGGTCGGAGGCTCGTTCGGCGAGCGCTCGATCATCATGTCGCCAGTCTCGAACTGCGTGAACACCTGCAGCCCAAGCCGCTGAACCAGGTGCCCCAACTCGGGCTGGTAGTCGGGCCAGAACCAGGTGGGGCCAAGGTCAAAGCGATCGAAGGTGTCTGCCGTTGTAACCGCGCCCGCCGTCGGCAGGCCCGTTGCCGTGACCGAGGCGATACGGCCGCCCGTTTCGTCACGCGCTTCAAGCAGCAGGTAGTCGTAGAAGCCCTGACGCTCCAGCAAATGGGCGGCATAAAGGCCGCTCAGGCCGGCGCCGACAATGGCGATACGCGCAGATTGCACGGCTACGCCTCCCCCGCGACATCGGCCAGGTGGCCAGTCTTCAGGTAGACAGTGGCGCCGTTCATGCCACCGGCAGCCGTCAGAAGTTCGCCAGCAGGAATGCGGATCCAGCTGCCAGAGTCATAGCAATGACCTTCCATCACTACGTCACCGGCCAATACCAGCAACTCGGCGCCATCCACAGAGGGGTTCAACAGGGATTTGCCGGCCCCCAGGCGTTGCAGGCAGACCCGCTCGTTCTTCCCCTCAAAGAGCGGACAGATCGTGCGGTCGTCCTGCGTGCGCCACGCAGTTGGATCGGCCGTATTGATGCGCACGTGCTCGCGCTCGCTCGCAGGCATCTGCCGGAGCTTGACGAAAATGACCGCGCCTTCTCTGCTGGAGGGCTGGTGGCTTGAGCCAGGCGGATTGCGCAGGTACCAGCCGGCCGGAAAGTGCTCGTCTGCTTCGGAGAACGTGCCTGTCAGCACCAGGATTTCCTCGCCGCCAGGATGTAGATGGTGGCGGAAGCGGGAGTGGGGCGCATACCGCACGATGCTGGTGGCCCGGGCCTTCTCCGCGCCCACGCGGTCAAGCATCATCCGCGCGACTCCCTCTTGGGGCGAAGCCACCCACTGATAATGCTGGGGCTCGACGATGGCGCGGCGGGAAAAGTCGGCGTTGATGAGCATGTGCGTCTTCCAGGCGTGAACGGCGGTGCCGCTGGCGCCGGAAAGGCGGCAGCGGCACTTCGCCAGGGCTTACTCTTTCGGCAGTTGCTGATACGTCTCGATGACGCGGGCCGAATAGGTCAGCGCGGCGCCGGCGTTCAGCGCGATCGCCACGCCGAGTGCTTCGGAGATTTCCTCCAGAGTGGCACCTGCTTCGACCGCCTTCTGGGTGTGTACGGAGATGCACCCATCGCAACGGGTGGTGACAGCCACGGCCAGTGCGATCAGTTCGTGCATCTTCGGCTGCAGATGGCCCGTCTTGACGGCGGCGGTATCGATGGTCATCAGGCCGCGCATCACATCGGGGCTCTGCTTGGCGTAATCACCTACCCGTGCGAGCAGGTTCTCTCGGTAGGCGTTCCAATCTTGCATCATGACGACGTGCTCCTATGGAATTCAGACTGCGCCGGGTGCCCGAAGGCTGCCGGCAGTGAAGCTCAGGCGACCTGGTAGACCCGCAGGTCCGGCGCTGCGTCGAGCAGGGGGCTGAGGCCGCCGACCACATCTGCAGTGAACAGCTCGCTGTGCAGGTAGGCGTTCGCGTTTTCAACCGAATCGAAGCCATGCAGGACCTGGACGTCTTCGTCGCGCACCAGCAGCTCCTTCGACTTCGCTCCGTTGATGGTGTCCAGGAAGGGCGCCTTGTACTGCGTGTAGACACCGGCGGCGGCGGCGCGGTTGGCGTCGGCGATCTTGAGGGTGATTTGCAGATAGACCATTTGCAGTTCTCCTTGCGTGTTGCACGAAATGGGCGTGGGCAAGAACCCGTCCTACCCAGCACGTATCAGTTGCGGCCGGCCATGACGCCGCCATCGACGTCCCAGATGGCGCCGGTGACCCAGCCCGCTTTTTCCGAAAGGAGGAACGCCACGACTTCTGCGACGTCCTGCGGCGTGCCCACACGCCCGATCGGGTGGAAACTGTTGAAGCCCTGCAGCGTGCTGTGGACCTCGGCCTTCGGGATGAAGCCTTCGTAGATCGGGGTCTGCACGACAGCCGGCGATACCGCATTGACGCGGATGTGCCTGGGCGCCAACTCCATGGCCAAGTGCTGGGTCAGCGAGTGCAGACCTGCCTTCGCCATCGAGTAGGCCGAAGACGGGGTGGCCGCGATGGCCTGCTTGGCCCACATCGACCCGATGTTCACGATCGCGCCGGGGCGGTCGTTGGCGACCAGGTTGGCTGCGACCTTCTGCGTGATGAAGAAGAACGCCTTGTTCAACCTCATGTACTGGTCGTAGTCGGCGTCGGTATGGTCCAGGAACGGCTTGGGGAAGAACACGCCTGCAGCATTCACCAGCAGGTCGATGTCCGGATGCTGATCGTCGATGGCCTTCAGCAGCGCCGCCAAGCCTTCTTCGCTGGACAGGTCGGCGGTCAGCGCCCAGACCTGACCCAGTTCCGCGAGCTCTTTGCGGGCCTCTTCAGTCTTGTCGGGGCGGTTGCCGACGACAACAGCGCTGCCGCCTTCGGCCAGCACCACGCGCGCCGACTGCATGCCCATGCCACTGGTGCCGCCAACAACCAGCAGCTTCTTGCCCTTGAATTGGTTGTTCATTTTGAAATCTCTCTTCTTGCCCGCCAATCGGCAGGGCGTGGGTGGTGGGAGGCCGAGCGTCGGGCCTGGGCCTGCGCCAAGGAGTGTCCAGTTCGTCCGGCCGTCTGCAGTCCCTGCACAGGGGCGCCACTGCGGCGGATGGGTGGCATAAAATCTATTGCTCCAGTCGTCGTTGGCGCGCAGCCCTGTTAAGCAACATCGGTTTGAATCCCTTGGTGCGACGAGGATTCTTGGCCCGATTGCCCTTCGCCGCAAACGAGATAAAATGCCAGTCAACTAAAGAAAAACTTTATCGTCATGAAAGCGCCTGTTCATCTAAATGCCCTGCGCGCATTCGAGGCCAGTGCGCGGCACCAGAGCTTTTCTGCGGCGGCAGACGAACTGAACGTCACGCCAGCCGCCGTGGGCCAGCTCGTGCGCACACTGGAAGATTGGCTTGGGGCCCCACTATTTGTGCGAAATACTGGCGGGCGGGTGCGGCTCGAGCCTACGGAAACAGCCGAAAGGGCGTTACCGGATATCCGCGCCGGCTTCGATCGCCTTGCTCTGGGCATGGAGCGGCTGCGCGACGGCTCTGCCAGTGGCGTTCTCAACGTCACTGTCAGCCCGGCCTTTGCTGCCAAGTGGCTCCTGCCACGTCTTGACCGGTTCCATGCAGCGTGCCCGGAAACGAGCGTGCGCCTGGACACCAATCACAAGTCGGTGGATTTTGTTGCCCAGCGCATCGATATCGGCGTGCGGTACGGCAAGGGAAGCTGGGCAGGCCTGAAGGCGGACAAGCTGATGGATGAAGAGGTCTATCCTGTCTGCTCGCCTGAGCTGCTGCGCGAGCATTTGCGCCTGCGCAATCCCGGCGACCTTGCCCGCGAGACATTGATCCATGACCTGTCCATGGATGGGCATGCGGGGTTTCCGACATGGGAAACGTGGATGCAGGCCGCCGGTGTGGTTGACGCTGCCCATACCCGTAGCCTGCAGATAAACAACTCGGCCGCCGTCCTTCAGACGGCGATGGAGGGACATGGGATCGCCCTGGCGCGCAGCGTGATGGTGCGTGACGATCTGGCCAGCGGGCGCCTGGTCCGGCTGTTTCCGGAGATCAGCCTCGCATCGTCGCTGGCTTACTTCGTGGTCTATCGCCCAGAGTGTGCGGATCTGCCGAGACTGGTGGCTTTTCGCAAGTGGCTGCTTCTGGAGGCCGGCCAAGGCTGATTGCTGGCCAAAGTGCGCGAGTTCCTCCTCACCGTGAGTGACGCCTTGGCCCGCATCGATGCCGTTGGGACCCTGGAACAGTTGTCCACCCATGCCTGGCTCGTTTGCACGTATCTGCTCGGGCAAGGGGACACCCGGGATCCTGACGTCCCGCGATGATCGAACTCCGCTTTTGCAGGATTCCTCCCTCGATCGAATGCATCCATACCGCGCTTCGCGTCCTGCACCCTGCAGCGTGAAGGAGCGATCCCCAACATCGCGATGCCAGGCTCCTGCCCAGAGCGCGGGGTCAGTCGCCGGTCTGCGCGTGCGGTGCCTGCAGCGGCTTCGACTGCGGGGAGTCCTTCTGGCGCAGGAAGATGGTCAGCACCACCAGCGCCAGCACTGCCAGGAATTCGCTTTGCCAGTTCTGCATCGATTCAAACCAGAAGGTGCTGCTCAACAGGTGTTCGACGAAGCTGGGCGGCGGTAGTCCCTGCAGTTGCTGCTCCAGCTGTTCCGAGCGCCAGCTGCCCACCGCGTGCAGGATGAAACTGAGCAGGAACAACAAGCCGAAGGCGATGGCCAACGAGTGGCCGTACAGGGCCTTCCACAGCCCGCCGCGGCGTACGGGCCACGGGGTGGGGCCGGGCTCGATCCGCTCGTGCTCCTGCGCCGGATCCAGCGGGCGCGATTCGGCCGATCCGCGCTGGCGAAGGGACACGGTCAGCAGCACATACATGCCCATCTGCAGGAATTCGCTTTCCCAGTTCTCGAATGTTGCGCTCATGAAGTGGCCGCTGCGCAGGTAGTGCCACAGGTCCAGCGGCAACCTGCCGTGCTGCAGCAGCTCCTCGTTATGCACTTGCAGGCCAGCGGCTATCTGGCCCCCAAGGAACAGCAGCATCAGGCCAAGCAGCACCAGGGAAAGGCCATTGCGCTTCCACATGACACACCTCGTAAACGCTTGCTGTTATCAGCGTGCTGAACAGGCTTGCAAGCACTCGTGAACGTCCTGCATGGCCAGGGTGAGGCAAGCTGATTCACGTGTACGCGTTCACCAGCGCACGCGGGAAAACCGGCGCGGTGGCACCGCCATCTCACCCGCTGTGCACCGGGCGCCGTGCCACCCTGTTGGACCAATCCAACGGGAGAACGAGATGCACGCGCGTGCCCGAGGCAACGGCTGCGCAATGGCCGATGCAAAGCAAGGCAATTGCTTGAAGGCGGTGCAGAAGCCATGAGCGGGGGAGGGATGGTCGCCCTGTTCGTGCTCTGGTTGATGGCCGGGGCGCTGGATTTTCATTTTCACCGGCGCACCGATATCGCGCACACTTCTGGCCTCAGGGAGAGCGTACTGCATGGCCTGCAGCTGGCCTTGATCGGCGCTGGGGTCCTGGCCTGGCTCGCGTTCGCCCATACGTGGGGACTAGCAGCAGTGCTCGGCGCGCTGGTGATGGCGCACGCGGCGGTTGGCTACCTTGACACCGCCAGTGCAGACCGACGGCGGCGGATCAGCCCGGCCGAGCAGCACGTCCACAGCATTCTGGACATGGCGCCGTGGATATTCCTCATCTGGATCCTCTGGCGGTCCCAGGCGCAATGGGCCCTCGTCTGGCAGCCGGCCCCGGCGTCGGTGTGGGCAGCATCGGTGGTGTCGGCCGCCCTGGTCGTCGGCGCGCCCTGGCTGTACGAGCTGACGCTCTGCCTCCGCGCCGCAAAGGCCCGTACACGGTGAGTCACGGCGGTCCAAGGGATTACACCCGATAGCTGGCGAAGAACACCCCTTACGCCGCCTGGTTCAAGTCGGCGTCATCGCCGGCAGTCACCGGGTGCCGTTGAGCCTGCGCTCCAACATCGCAACCGAAGAGCGGGCCACGCTGGTCCATGAGCGCCTGATCAACGTCACCGACGACCCTGGAATCAAAGGGTACGTTGCGCTTCCTGATCGCCCAGCTGATGGCTCACATGAATTCCTTCGAAGAGGCGTGGCGTCGGCCACTTGCGGGCCTTCGCTTCGCGTAGGCGGCGGTCGGGAAGGGTCAACTCACTCCCGCGTGCGGAGTGTCAGGTGTTATGAGGGCAGACAATCCGCTCCCACCGTTTGCCATCGAACCTGAGAAGGTCGTCGATACCGAAGGAGTAGAGCAGGCCAGCGCGGGCATCAAGCCGGTGGCCGGTGGGGGCAGGGACGATGCCCGTGTCGATGTCCACGAATCTCTGTCCGTCATAGCGGATCAGCCCGTGCAGATGGGCGATGTACAGCTGCCCGTCGTACAGCGCCATGTCCCAGAAATGCATGGTTCGGCCGGTATCGATCGAGCGCCAGCCGTCGCGGTTTCCGACCAGCAGCAGGCCGTCATTGCCGCAGACATACACTTCATCGGCACTCCGACACAGAACGCGCGACAAGGAGCGACTTGCCGGAGAAGCCAATGTGCTCCAGTGCGTCCCGTCGTAATGCAGAACGGCGCCCTTCTGGCCTACTGCGTAGATGTCGTTGCACGAGACGCCATCCAGGCTTTCGAGGGTGGCAGATCCGATCTCTGCCCAGGGCGGGCTCACGTCCGCCCACGCCCCATCCACGTATCGGTATACCTGGGTGGATTGGCCGCAGATGTACATCTCGTTCTCGATCACCCGTATGCACAGCAGTTCGCCACGCCGGCCGGTGTCGATGCGACTGTCCTGGAATTTCCCGCGGATGTTGGCGAGCGTGAAGTCCGCCGCGCCCGACGCCACTTGGCGCAGGTTGCCGCGCCGCCCAAGCATCCACAGGCTGTTGTCGCTCCGCCTGAAACAGACAGCGCCGATCACGTCGATGTCGACGTCGTTGTAGCCCCATTCGCCGTCGAAGCAGAAGGCGACTCTGGACATCCACTCCTGCGGCAGGGAGTTGTACTGCGCGGGAACAACGAAAGTGTCCGTGCTTACGACCACACCGCAGGTGAAAAACAGCGAGTCTTCATTATCCATGCGGATACAACCTGTTCATCGCCTCATCCTTGAATAACCATCCAAACGGTCGTGAATCCCTGCCGGGGCAGCCTGCATGTGCGTCCGCTGTAGAGCAGTGGCTTCATGCTGGTGCCGGGAGTGTACGGGATCATCCTGCACAGGGGCAGGCTGGCCAGCGGAGCAGGACCTGCGCGGGATTGGTAACCTGCGGGCATTGGCTTCAACGCCCTGGCGATCGCGACGGCGAACATGAGGAGGAACAATGTTGTGGAGTCGTGGTGCCGCCCCCGAAATGGTGGATTGGGAAAGCAGGGGCTACTTTGCTTACCCGGCTGTACCGGCCATGCCCACCGAGAGAGATGGGCAACTGGCGCAGGAACGTGACTACCTTGGGTGGTTGCAGGCGCTGACGCGGGCAAAGAACGGCGATTTCAGCCTGCTGCCCGGGTTGGTCGGGCTGGGTGATGCCGATCCCCATCCGGTAATACGACGTCTGTGCGCCGAGCTGCTGGGCGACGCCGGGCCGACCTCTGTTGTCGACACCATCGCCGCACGATTGGCATCCGAAGAGGTGGGCCTTGAACGCGCAATGTCGTGGGGCGCAGTGCTCACGCGGCGTGGGAAGCTGGCTGACGTCCCCTCCAGGAAGGCGAACCCCTCCTGCGCCCGCGCGTCTGCGAATCGAAGTGCGTGGCGGCGGAGCCTCCAGAACGGCTCATCGGGCACATCACGGTAGGCGAGCACTTCCGGCTCAACAGGCTCTGGCAAATGCATCTGTACTGCAACGACCAGCACCAGAAAGAGCACCCACATCACCCCGTGGCGCACCTTCATTTCAGGCTCCGCCACAGTGGTCTTCAGTCTGCCGGCTCTAGTCGTTCGCTCGCGTGGGCCGCAAGCCCCAGGCCGGCCATGATCAGTCCTTCCATCACCCGGTCGCCGACGTACTGGTCCGGCTCGCCGTTCTGGCGGGTGCGTTCGGCCGCCAGCAGCACTTCCATCACCACGCGCAGGCCTGTCAGCGAGCAGTCGGCGTCGGCCAGCGCCATCTGCCGGCCACGCAGCTGATGCCGCTCTGGCCAGGGTTGGCCGTTGGCGGCAACGCCCGAGCCGATGCTGTGCAGCAGCGCGATGAGGGTGTTGGGATCCACGGCAGGCCCGGCCGAGGGTGCCTCGTGGATGGGCTGTGGGGCAGGGGAGTAGGGCGTGGTCATTGCAGGGCTCCTTGCGTGCAGGCAGAAGCCGCCACCGATAAAGGTGGCGGACGAGTTTCGCGCTGGTACCGACATGCCCGGGCAAGGAGTAGGGCAGACGCGACAAATTGATGGATGGGCCGAATCTCCGATGCCCACTTCCGGCTTGCCTTGGTCCACTGCAATCAGAGTGCTCGCACAACGGGCGCTGTGCTGGGAACTTTATGACGCAAGGAGACGCGCCGCCTTTCAGATCGGGTAGCGTCTGCACCTTGCCCGGATAGGCGGGCTGCGGGAACGGGTCAACGGGTACTGCATCTCGCACTGGTTGCGGCTCATATGGCGTTCCTGGGGAGCGGCAAAGAGGAGAGGGCAGGGTTCGCTCAGAGGGTGACGGCGCCACCGGAGACGGTCAGCAAAGCACCGGAGGTGTAGCTGGCGCTGTCGGCAGCCAGCATCACGTAGGCCGATGCGAGCTCAGCCGGCTGGCCAGGGCGACCGAACGGGGTCTGGCTGCCGAACTGCTCGACCTCCTCGGCGGCCATGCCGGCGGGAATGAACGGCGTCCAGATCGGGCCGGGTAGCACTGCGTTGACCCGAATGCCTTTCTCGGCCAGCAGGCCGGCCAGGCCAATCGTGAGATTGGCAACGGCGCCCTTGGTGGTGGAATAGGGCAGGATGTTCGGCGTCGGCTTTTTCGAGTTCACCGAGGCCGTGTTGATGACCGAGCCGCCGCCCTGCAGGTGCGGCACGCACAATCGGGTCAGGTTGAACACCGCATGCACGTTGGTGTCGAACGTCTTGCGCCAGTCGTCCATCGTGATCTCGTCGAAGGATTGGTAGTAGCGCTGGTAAGCGGCGTTGTTGACCAGGACGTCCAAGCCGCCGAGCTCATGCACCACGCGTTTCACCAGTTGTTCGGCCTGAGTCTCGTCGCTGATGTCGCACGCGATGAGGACGGCTTTCTGTCCGGCTTCGCGGATGAGCTTGCCAATCGCTTCTGCGTCGTCCTTTTCGCTTTCCAGGAAAACAATGGCGACGTCGGCGCCTTCACGCGCATAGGCAATCGCCACCGCGGCACCGATGCCGCTGTCGCCGCCGGTGATCAGCGCCTTTTTGCCGGCCAGCTGGTTGTGGCCCTTGTAACTCTGTTCGCCGTGATCTGGGCGGGGATCCATCTTCCCGGTCTTGCCGGGGAAGGACTGCTGCTGTGCCTTGAACGGCGGCTTCGGATAGTGCGGCATGGCCATCGGTGCAACTCCTGGGGAGAGGGAGCCACCACTCTGCGGGTACACCGGTAAACGCGATGGCCCAGCAATGTAGCCACCGTGTGCACGTCACAGCGGGTGGGCGGTGGTCGTCATGATGCTGTTTTCGGCTTGGCGCGAATCCAGCCGTGAGTGCCGCACCACAACTGGCACGTCCGAAACGATCCCGCAGGAAAGGCGTGCGGCACCGGCGCCGGATTCCGCAGGTTATTGGAGGCGACCATGCTGCGCAGTTCAGCCTGCGCGCGACCGGAATAATGTCAGTCCGCGCATCGCATGCCTGCGCGCGTGAGCAGAGACGGGGTGTCACACAAAAATCGCCTGTGCTTCACGACTGTTTGATATGGAAAAGTGCACATTCGCGCAAAGCCTACGCAAAACGTCCCCCACGTTCCGCGACGACTTCCTTCCCAGACTTGGCGCTTATAGGCGCGGCTGGCGTCTGCCTGACTGATTCAGAGAAGTTTCCCATGGTCCTCGACCTCGTCGCCCATTCGCTGCGCGATTCTGTTGCAGAAGCTGTTCCGCCCGCCCTAGACCGGGTTCCGGTCGGCACCCGTCGTGGCTCGTCACAGCCGATTGCACTGCCGGAACTTGTGCAGCGCGTCCTGTTCGTGGCAACGGAGATGGCAGACTTCATCAAGGCCGGTGGCCTGGGTGATGTGGCGGCAGCACTGCCACGTGCGGTGCGCACCAGCTGTGATGCACGCGTTCTGCTGCCGGGCTATCCCGAAGTGCTGCAGCGCTTGCCGCACCTGCGTGAAGTGGGCCGCATCGCGGGGCGCGCGGGACTGCCGGCCTGTACCGTGGCGATGGCGTTGCAGGCCGATGGTCTTCCTGTCTATGTGCTGCTGTCACCCGCGCTGTATGAACGCGAGGGCTCACCGTATGTAGATGCGCAGGGCCGCGAATGGAAGGACAACGCGGTGCGCTTCGCAACCTTGTCCCATGCTGCCGCCGAACTGGCCGCTGGTCGTGCCGGGCTGGACTGGACGCCACAGCTGCTGCACCTGAATGACTGGCCGGTGGCGATGGCCGCGGCCTATGTCCGTTGGGATCGCACCGCAGTGCCGACTCTGCTGACCATCCACAACCTGGCGTACCAGGGCCTGTTCCCGTTTGCCCTGGCACCGACCCTTGGTGTGCCTGTGGAGCATCTGGATGAACTGCAGTTCCATGGCCACATGTCCTTCCTGCAGGGCGGCATAGCCAATGCCACCCGACTGAACACGGTCAGCCTGCGCTACGCGCAGCAGATCACCGCCGCCGAGGATGGCTGTGGCCTTCACGAACTGTTGGCGCGACGTGCGGCCGGTGGTCACCTCAGTGGCATCGTCAACGGCATTGATTCGAGCTGGGATCCGCGCCGCGACATTCACCTGAAGGCGCGTTTCAGCATCAGCCAGTGCGCAGGTCGCGAGGACAATGCCCAGGCCGTTCGCCAGGCCTTCGGCCTGCAACCGTCGCAGGGCCCGCTGTTCGCGGTTGTGTCGCGCCTGGTCCATCAGAAAGGCCTGGACATCACCTGTGACGTCGCCCCGCAGATTGTTGCTGCCGGTGGCCAGCTGGTGGTGATCGGCGGTGGCGAACCGCAGGTGGAAGCGCAGGTGCAGGCACTGGCGCAGCGTTACCCCGGGAGGGTCGGCGCCTTCATCGGCTTTGAGGAGGGTCTGGCGCGGCAGATGTTTGCCGGCGCTGACTTCCTGCTGATGCCCTCACGTTTCGAACCCTGCGGCCTCAGCCAGATGTATGCGCAGCGCTTCGGGTGCCTGCCCGTCGCGCATGCGACGGGCGGCCTGGTCGATACGGTTGAGGACGGTGTGACCGGTTTCCTGTTCCATGGTGCCAACGCAGATGGTCTACGTCGCTGCGTGGAACGGGCGATGCGCACGTTTCGCTTGCCGGCGCTGATGAATGCGATGCGACGCGCCGCGATGTTGCGCCCGGGGGGCTGGGAAACGGCCGGCAAGGCCTACTTGGCCCTGTACCAGCAGACCTGCCAGGTGGCTGCATGAACCACGAAGGACGGGGCGCGGTGGCGTTCGACCATGACGTGGTAACGCAGGGTGATGCGGTTGCGCCGCTGGCGGTTGAATTGCAGGCGCTGGCGGAGGAGCGCCCGGCCGATGCATTTGCTTGGTTGGGCCCGCATGCCGATGGCAACGGTGGCCGTGTGATCCGCGTGCTGGTGCCCAACGCGTGGCGGGTGGAGGTCATTGAGGCCAGCGGCCGCCGCTGGGACCTTCGCAGCACCGATCTGCCTGGTCTGTTCGAGGGGCATGCCGGCGCCGACGCGATCCCGCTGCTCTCGCTGCACTTCCCCGATGGCGTCGAGCAGGTGCATGACGCGTACGCGTTCGGCCCGCTGCTGGATGAGGCGCTGCTGCAGGGCTTCGGCCACGGTGACGCAGAGGCGGTGCGTGCGCTGGGCGCTACCGAAATGACCATTGAAGGCGTCAAGGGCGTGCGTTTCGCGGTCTGGGCTCCGAATGCGCAGCGCGTGGCGGTGGTCGGCGATTTCAATGGCTGGGACGGCCGCCGCCACCCGATGCGGCTGCGCCATGCCGCAGGCGTGTGGGAGCTGTTCGTCCCCGGGGTGAAGCCGGGCGCGTGCTACAAGTTCCGCCTGATCGGCGCAGAGGGCCAGGTCCTGCCGGACAAACTGGATCCGATGGCACGCTGGGCCGAGCGCTCGCCCGCCACCGCCTCTCGCGTGGCGTCGGCGGCGCCGTTGCACTGGAACGACCAGGCCTGGCTGCAGCGCCGGAGCCGGGAGGGCACCAACGCGCCCTTGTCCATTTATGAGGTGCACGCTGGATCCTGGCAGCGTGCCGAAGACGGCAGCGTGCTGGACTGGGACACACTGGCGGATCGGCTGATCCCTCATGTGGCCGGGCTGGGTTTCACCCACATCGAACTGCTGCCGATCAGTGAGCATCCCTTTGGTGGCTCCTGGGGCTACCAGCCGCTGGGCATCTATGCACCGACGGCGCGCTACGGCACTCCGGAAGCGTTCGCCCGCTTCGTTGACCGCTGCCACCAGGTCGGCCTGGGCGTGATCGTCGATTGGGTCAGCGCGCATTTCCCGGATGATGCCCACGGCTTGGCGCACTTCGATGGTACCGCCCTGTATGAACACGCCGATCCACGTCAGGGCAAGCATGCCGACTGGGACACGCTGATCTACAACTACGGTCGCAACGAAGTGTCGGCCTACCTGATCGGCAGTGCGCTGGAGTGGATCGAGCATTTCCACATCGACGGGCTGCGCGTGGACGCAGTAGCGTCGATGCTGTATCGCGATTACAGCCGGCCCGACGGACAGTGGGTGCCCAATGCGCAGGGCGGCCGCGAGAATCTGGAAGCGGTGGCCTTCCTGCAACGCATGAACCACACCCTGCGCGAGCGTTTTCCGGACGTGCTGGTCATTGCCGAGGAAAGCACGGCCTGGCCGGGCGTCACCAACGCGGTGGCCGATGGCGGGCTGGGGTTCACCCATAAATGGAACATGGGCTGGATGCACGACACGCTGCACTACCTGCAGCGCGATCCCGTGCACCGCCCACATCACCACAGCGAGATCAGCTTCGGCCTGGTCTATGCCTTCTCCGAGCGTTTCGTGTTGCCGCTGTCGCATGACGAGGTGGTCCACGGCAAGGGCTCGCTGCTCAACAAGATGGCGGGCGATCGCGCCCAGCAGTTCGCCCAGCTGCGGGCCTACTACGCCTTCATGTGGGCGCACCCGGGCAGCAAACTGCTGTTCATGGGGGGCGAGTTCGGCCAGGCGGGCGAGTGGGCGCACCAGCGCGGGTTGGAATGGGAACAGGCGGCGACGGCCGAGGGCGGCGGACTGATGCGTCTGGTCGGTGATCTGAACGGTCAGCTGCTGCATCAGCCCGCGCTCCACCGGGACGAGCGTGACGAACGCGGCTTTGCCTGGAGCGTGGCCGACGACAGCCGCAACAGCGTCTATGCCTTCATCCGCCAGGACCCGACCGGCGAGGCACCGGCGATGCTGGTGGTCAGCAATTTCACGCCGGTGCGACGCGACGGCTACCGCGTCGGCGTGCCTGAGCCCGGCCTGTGGTCGGAGCGATTGAATACGGACAGTCACCACTATGCGGGCGGCAACGCCGGCAACCTCGGCGCGGTGGCCACCGAGGCGCGACCGATGCATGGGCACGCGCAATCACTACAGCTGACTCTGCCGCCGATGTCCACGCTGTATCTGCAGGTCGTCGCATGACTGCAGCCAGTCGTCTGGGCGCTTGGCCGGCCGGCGCAGGTACAGTGGAGTTCCGGTTGTGGGCACCTGACATCGGCCAGGTGGAGCTGGTGCTGGGTGGGGCAGGGTTGCCGATGCTTCGGCAGGCCGATGGCCTGCACTGGATCCGCACCACGGCGGCGCATGGCGATCGCTACCGCTTTCGCCTCCCCGATGGCAGCGAGGTGCCGGATCCCGCCTCGCGCTGGCAGCCCGAGGGCGTTGAAGGCCCCAGCGCTGTCCTGGCAGAGGATGCCTACACCTGGCAGACGCAGGACTGGGATGGTGTGGCTTGGCCGGACATGGTGATCTACGAGGTGCATATTGAAGCGGCCGGCGGGTTTGCGGCGCTGACGGCGCAGTTGCCGATGCTGGCGGCGACGGGCATCACCGCCATCGAGCTGATGCCCGTGGCGCAGTTTCCAGGCACCCGCAACTGGGGCTACGACGGCGTGTTTCCCTATGCCCCCGCACAGGCGTATGGCGGGCCCGAAGCGCTGAAGCGTTTCGTCGATGCAGCGCATGCCGTCGGTCTGGCAGTGTTGCTGGACGTGGTCTACAACCACTTCGGTCCGCAGGGCAACCATCTGGCGCAGTATGCCAAGAGCTTCTTCCACAGCGGCCGCAGCACGCCGTGGGGTGCGGCCATCGACTTCGAACAACCCCACGTGCAGCGCTTCTTCATCGACAATGCGCTGATGTGGCTGCAGGAGTACCGGTTTGACGGACTGCGCCTGGATGCCGTGCACGCCATCGATGATGATCGCTTCCTGCAGCAGCTCAGCGATGCGATACGCGGCGAGTTGCCACACGCGCACCTGGTGCTGGAAAACGAGCGCAACCAGGCGCGCTGGCTGCGGGGCGCCTACCAGGCACAGTGGAATGATGACTTCCACAATGCGCTGCATGTGCTGCTGACCGGTGAGCACGAGGGCTATTACGCTGCATACGCAGGCCGCGCCGAAACGCTGCTGGCGCGGTGCCTTGCCGAAGGCTTTGCCTGGCAGGGCGAGCCCGACTTGCGTGGCGAAGCTCGGGGTGAGCCCAGTGGCGACCTGCCGCCATCACGTTTCGTCGTGTTCGCGCAGAACCATGATCAGGTGGGCAACCGCGCCTTCGGCGAACGGTTGAGCCAGCTGCTGGACCCGCCAGCGTTGCGCATGGCCACCGCACTGACCGTGCTCACGCCCATGGTGCCGCTGCTGTTCATGGGCGAGCCCTGGCAGGCCACTTCACCGTTCCTGTTCTTCACCGATTACCGCGCGCCGCTGGACGAGGCGGTGAGGGAAGGGCGCCGACGCGAGTTCGCTGGGTTCAGCGCGTTTGCTGACGCAGCCTCGCGGGCGCGGATCCCCGACCCGAATGATCCGGCCACGCTGCAGGCCTCCTATGTTCCACCACCAGGCGCCGGGTTCGCGGCGCAGCAGTCGCTGGCGTGGCTGCGCGATCTGCTCGCCTTGCGCCGCCGCTGCCTGCAGCCCGGACTCGAACAGGCACGTTCGCTCGGCGCGACGGTACTGGGCAGGGCGGCGTTGCAGGCGGGCTGGCAGCTGCCTGCCGGGCAGTGGTGGATCGCCATCAACGCAGGGGCTGACGACGTGGCGCACTCGCTGCCTGACGGGGAACCGCTGCTGGATCTGCCCACCGGGCCGCTATTGCAGGCGGACGGTAGGCTGCAGCTGCGCTGGCTGCCGGCATGAGCGGCGACGCAGCACTGCAGGCAGCCGCGCGTACTGCGGGCCTGATGCCGCAGTGGGAGGATGTTTCGGGGCGGCACTGCGAGGTGGCGCCGGACGTGCTGCGTGCCGTGCTGCAGGTGCTGCAGCCGCAGGCGGAAGAGGTGGACACGCCATTGCGTACCGCGATCTGCGGCGAGGCGGTGGTCCTGCCGGGCGCTGCAGGTGCAGCATGCTGGGTAGATGAGGCCGGCCAGCACGTCGATGCGCGCCCGGTTGCGGCCGGGCAATGGCGGGTGCCGTTGCAGCCGGGATACTGGCATTGGCAGCAGGGGGCGCGTCGGATCGCGGTCGCGGTTGCACCACAGAAGGCGTGGTGGCCCTCGCAGGTCGACCGTGGCTGGGGTTTGGCGGTGCAGGTCTACAGCCTGCGCAGCGCAGGCGATGCCGGCATCGGCGACAGCGCAGGATGCGCACCTTGGCTGCAGCGGCTGGGCCAGCATGGTGGGCAGGCGCTGGCGCTCAGCCCAATGCACGCCGGCTTGCCGCCGGGGGACGGCTACAGTCCGTATTCGCCCAGCGACCGCCGCAGGCTGGACCCGCTTCAGGCCTCCCTGCTGCAAGCCGCACCCGATGCCGCCCGCGCCGCGCTGGCGGCAGATCATGCGCTGTCCGACGCGGTGAACGCGGCCACCGCCATGCGGCGCATCGACTGGCCCGGCGCCGCCGATCTGAAGTGGCGCTGGCTGCGATCCACCCGGGTACAGCTGCAGCAGGCGCAGCCCGATCTGTGGTCCGAGGTCTGCCGGTGGCAGGCCGAGGCCGGGCCGGGGCTACGGGAATATGGCGAACTGGCGGCCGACGCCCGCAGCGGCAGCGCGCAGGACCACGTCTTCGCACAATGGGCGGCGCAGCGCTGCTGGAGGCAGCTGCAGTCCCAGGCGCGAAGCAACGGCGCGACCATCGGGTTGATTGCCGATCTGGCTGTCGGGTGCGCACCCGAAGGTGCCGAAGCGCGCTCGCAACCCCATGCAATGCTGGCCGGCCTGGAGCTGGGCGCGCCACCTGACGCCTTCAATACCCAGGGCCAGGCGTGGGGCATCACCGGCTTCTCGCCGCTGGCACTGCGCAGGCAGGGCTATGCGCCCTTCATCAATCTGCTGCGAGCCGTCATGGCCGGGCGTGGTGGCGTGCGAATCGATCATGTCCTCGGCCTTCACCGGCTGTGGGTGCTGCCCCAGGGCGCGTCCGCCCGCGACGGTGTCTATCTGCGGTTTCCACTGCAGGACCTGCTGAACCTGCTCGTGCTGGAGTCGTGGCGGCATCACTGCGTGGTGATCGGCGAGGATCTGGGCGTGGTTCCGGCAGGCATCCGCCAGCAGCTTGCTGCTCGCGGCGTGCTCGGCATTGATGTCCTGCCGTTCACCCGTGATGCGACGGGTTTCCTGCCTGCCGAACGCTGGCGGCGCGACGCGGTTGCCATGCCGTCCACCCACGACCTGCCGCCATTGGGGGGCTGGTTGCGCGGGCGTGACCTGCGCTGGCGAGTACGCCTGGGGGAAATCGAAGACCTGCCCGCAGCGCTGGCGCAGCGGGGCGTGGATGCAGCGGCTTTGGCAGACATGATTCATGGGGGCAACGTGGAAGAAGATGCACTGGACCTGCTGGCCAAGACCCCATCACGGTTGGCCCTGCTGCCATTGGAGGATGCGCTGGGTCTGCGTACGCAGGTCAACCTGCCCGGTACCGTCGGCGGCCATCCGAACTGGCGGCGGCGCTCGCCGTTGCAGTGGAACGAGACCGCCCTGCAGTCGCGCCTGCAGCGCATCAGCAAGGGCCGCAACGGGGGTGTCGCATGACTGCACTCCGCGCGACCGCACGCCTTCAGCTGCATGTGGGCTTCGATTTGGATGCTGCAGCGGCACAAGTGGACTACTTCGCCACACTGGGGGTCAGCCACCTGTACCTGTCTCCCATCGCCGCGGCGATGCCTGGCTCCACGCACGGTTACGACGGTATCGATCCCACCCGCATCAATCCGGAATTGGGCGGCCAGGAGGGATTCCTGCGATTGGCGCGCCGCGCACGGTCTGCTGGGCTGGGGCTGATTCTCGATATCGTTCCCAACCATCTCGCCGCTTCCCCAGACAATCCATGGTGGTCGGACGTGCTGATGCACGGGCCGCGGAGCCGGTATGCAACGTGGTTTGACATCGATTGGGGAGCGGCCGGGGTTGCACAACGGCTGTGGCTGCCGGTGCTGGATCGGCCGCTGCAGGACGCCGTACAGGCAGGGGTCCTGCAGGTGGAGGACAGTGGAGACCAGCCTGTCCTGCGCCACCACGACCTGCGCCTCCCTGTTTCACCCCGCAGCTATCCGTTGCAGCGCAGTGCCCGTCAAGGGTGGGTCGAGCGTTGCAACCGCTCTGTGGAGCGCATGCACATGCTGCTGCAGCGGCAGCATTACCACCTGGCCTGGTGGCGCACCGGCGGCGATCAGGTCAACTACCGTCGCTTCTTCGACATCACCTCGCTGGCCGCGTTGCGGGTCGAGCGCGAGGACGTCTTCGATGCCGTACATTCGCTGCCGATCCGGCTGGTGCGCGAGGGCTGGGTGGATGGCCTGAGGATCGACCACGTGGACGGTCTGGCCGACCCGGGTGGCTACCTGGAGCGGCTGCGCGCACATCTTGATGCTGCCGCGGAATCATGCGGGCGCCGCGGTGCGGATATCAGCCTGCACGTGGAAAAGATCCTCGCCGAAGGTGAGGCATTGCCCGTCAGCTGGGCGTGCGATGGCACCACCGGCTACGACTTCATGGACCAGGCAGGTGCGTGGCTGCATGAACAGGATTCGGATCAGGCCCTGAGTGAGCAGTGGCAGGCACGCTCAGGTGACACGCGCAGCCTGGAGGACGTGCAGCAGACGGCCCGCGATGCGCTGCTGGATGGATCGCTGCACGCAGACCTGCAGCGTTTGCTGGTCTGCGTGCAGCAGACGGTGGGTGAAGCGGCAGGCCGCGGTGATGTCAGCGATGCGATGTTGCGCCGCGCGATCTGCGCGCTTCTGCGTCATTATCCGGTCTATCGGCCGTATACGCTGCAGACACAGGCCGAGCGGGACGCCTTGGCCAAGGCCCAAGCGGCTGCGCTGCAGGAGCTCGATGCCGCGGGGCGCGCGGGCCTGAGCCTCCTGGTCAGCGCCCTGCAGGCGCCCGAGGGCCACGAACTGCGCGTGCGGTTCGGCCAGCTCTCGGCACCGCTCAATGCCAAGGCAGTGGAAGATACGGCGTTCTATCGCTACTACCGTGCGCTGTCGCGCAACGAGGTCGGGAGCGATCCGCAGCGCGTCGGCCTCGACGGCCAAGCACTGATTGAGTTCGCCCGGGTCCGTGCGTGCCGGCACCCGAAGGCGATGCTGGCCTTGGCCACGCATGACCACAAACGCGGGCCGGATGCGCGTGCGCGCCTGTCGCTGATCAGCAGCGACGTTGTGGCATGGCAGTCGGCGCTGGCCGACTGGGAGCGGCAGTGCGCGGCAGTGTCGATGCCGATGCCATTGCCTGCCGCCGAAGGCTATGCACTGTGGCAGGCGCTGGTCGGCGCCTGGCCGATGCACGGTGCGCCCGCCGCGGACTTCCCGCAGCGCATGGGTCAGTGGTTGCGCAAGGCGCTGCGCGAGGGTAAGCGGATCAGCAACTGGCTCGATCCCGATGTCGCTGTCGAAGATGCCGCGCAGCAGTGGCTGCAGGCCTTGGTGCAGTCTGACGAACTGAGGGGCGCACGCGATGCGCTGGTTTCCTTCGTGCAGACACGGGCGGCAGCGGGTGCCAGCAATGGCTTGGCGCAGCTGTGCCTGCAGCTGTGCCTGCCGGGTGTTCCCGATATCTACCATGGCTCTGAGTTCTGGGATCTCAGCCTGGTCGATCCGGACAACCGGCGTCCCGTGGATTTCGCGCAGCGCGCACAAGCACTGGCTGATGATCGCTCGTGGGCGGAGTTGCTGCAGGACTGGCACGAAGGGGCGCCGAAGATGCGCCTGCTTGCGCGTCTGCTGCAACTAAGGCGCGAGCATCCGGCGTTGTTCTTGGACGGCGAGCTTCAGGCCTTGTCTGGTCCCACTTCGGCAGACCTGGTCTTCGTGCGCGAGCACGCAGGGCAGGTGTTGCTTGTGGCGGTGCGCAGGGCGAGTGTGGCGCGATGCCCCGGTCCGGCCCTTGCGTGCAAAGAGGACGCAGGGCAACACCTGACTGCGGTGCCGCAACGAATGATGCGCAACGTGCTGGACGGTCGCACAGAGCTTTTCAAGGGTTCCGCGTCGGATGCACTGCTGTTTGCCGGCAGCCCCGTCGCGGTATGGATAAGTCAGGAGAGTGGGGCAGATGGACAGCAGTGAACGACGCCGCCGCATCGAGATGCTGGCGCACCAGATATGGGAGGCCGAAGGCCGCCCGGATGGCCAGGAGCACCGTCATTGGCACATGGCCGAGCGATTGGTGGAAGCAGAAATAGCAGCCCTTCATGCGGGTAAGGACGAAAACGATGGCAACCCGTAAGTGGACCCAGACTTCACGCGTTCGCGAGGGCAGGCCGTTCCCGCTGGGCGCGACGTGGGATGGGCTGGGAGTGAACTTCGCGCTGTATTCGCGCCATGCAACCAAGGTGGAGCTTTGCCTTTTCGATGCACGCAACCGCGAGATCGAGCGCATCGCGCTGCCGGAATACACCAACGAGGTGTGGCATGGCTATCTGCCGGACGTGCGCCCGGGCCAGCGCTATGGCTACCGTGTGCACGGTCCCTATGCGCCGCAGGATGGGCACCGCTTCAATCCGAACAAGCTGCTGCTGGACCCGTATGCCAAGCAGATCGTAGGCGAGATCAAATGGGCGCCGCATCTGTTCGGCTATACGCTGGGACACCGTGATGCCGACCTTAGCTTCGACCGCCGCGACAGCGCACCGTACATGCCGCGCTGCGCGGTGATCGACCCGGCCTTCAGCTGGGGCAGCGAGCGCGCGCCCGCCACGCCCTGGGACCGCTCGGTCATCTACGAGGCGCACGTGCGTGGACTGACCATGCAGCATCCGGGGGTTCCCCAGGCCGAGCGCGGCACCTTCTCGGCGCTGCGGCACGATGCGGTGGTGGACCATCTGGTGCATCTGGGTGTCACGGCCATCGAGCTGCTGCCGGTGCATGCCTACGTGGACGACCAGCAGTTGCTGGAGCGTGGCCTGCGCAACTACTGGGGCTACAACACGATCGGCTTCTTCGCCCCGCAGCCACGCTACCTGTCACTGGAGACGGTGGCCGAGTTCAAGCAGATGATCGCCCGGCTGCACAGTGCGGGCATCGAAGTGATCCTGGACGTGGTGTACAACCACACCGCCGAAGGCAATGAACTGGGGCCTACGCTCTCGTTCAAGGGCATCGACAACGCGAGCTACTACCGCCTGGCCGATGACCGCCGCTTCTACATCAACGATACCGGCACCGGCAACACGTTCGACCTGACCAACGCCGGCGCGCTGCGCATGGTGATGGATTCGCTGCGCTACTGGGTCACCGAGATGCGCGTCGATGGCTTCCGCTTCGACTTGGCCACAATCCTTGGTCGCGAGCGCCATGGCTTTGATCCGTCGGGCAGCTTCCTCGACGCGGTGCGCCAGGACCCGGTACTGAGCCAAGTGAAGCTGATCGCCGAGCCGTGGGACATCGGACCCGGCGGCTACCAGCTCGGTCAGTTCCCCCCAGGATGGGCCGAGTGGAATGACCGGTTCCGTGACACGACCCGTGCGTTGTGGCGCGGGGATGCGGGCCAGTTGCCGGAGTTCGCGGCCCGTTTCACCGGCTCTGCCGATCTGTTCGACCATCATGGCCGCCGACCCTCGGCCAGCATCAACCTGGTCACGGCGCACGACGGCTACACGCTGCACGATCTGGTGAGCTACAACGACCGCCACAACGAGGCCAATGGCGAAGACAACCGCGATGGCCATTCGCACAACCTGTCGTGCAACCATGGCGTGGAAGGCGACACCGACGATACGGGCATCCTCGCCCTGCGCTCGCGGCAGATGCGCAACCTGCTGGGCACCCTGCTGCTTGCGCAGGGCACGCCAATGCTGCTGGCCGGCGATGAGTTCGGCCATTCGCAGCAGGGCAACAACAATGCCTACTGCCAGGACAATCCGCTGAGCTGGATCGACTGGGAGCGCGCGGCGCAGCCGGGGCCGCAGGCGCAGGCGGCCTTCGTGCGGCGCGCATTGGCGTTGCGCCGACGCTACGGGCTGCTGCGTCGCAATCGCTTCCTTACCGGTGACTACGACGAATCGCTCGGGATGCGCGACATCGAATGGCGGCGACCGAACGGCGAGCCGATGGGCGAAGACGATTGGCACAACCCCCAGCAGCGGGCGCTGCTGATCGTCCTGGACGGTCGCAGCCCGGACAGCGGACTGCGCGAGCCTGGGCGGCATGTCAGCCTGGCCCTGTTGCTGAACCCCAGCGATGAGGAACAGCGGTTCCGGCCATCCAACGAGACACTGTCGTTCCGTCGCGTGGTGCTGCAGACCGACGACGCACTGCTGGAGATGGACGAGGAAGGAGCGTGGACGTTGCCCGCCCGCAGCCTGTGCCTGCTGGCATCCAGCAGTGCCGGGTGACAGCGCCTGTCAACAAGTGCATGGCACGCTAAGCGGCGGGTGCCGGAGGTCACTCCGCCGCGGGACGCGCCTGATCTGATCGCCATCCGCCAATGGCCGAGTGAATTGGATGCGACCTTAGTACGTCTTTGATTACTACACCAGCACCCTTCAGGCGCTCTGTGGCTGCGAGAAGGCAGTACCCAATACGTGATCACACTCAACCAGCCGAGCATTGCTCACTGCCTGGCGTCCCCCGCACTTGGCACAAGCGAGAAGGGTCCCACCCGGCATGGATTCGAGGCCGGGGCCTGTCGAGTGCGTGACGTGCTGGCAGTTGTTGCAGCGGACACGGATGGCGATGACACTTTGGATGTTCCCCTGCTCGTCGCGCATGGGGTCGATGTCGAGAACGTAGAAGAGACCTGTGTCTGGCATGGCGGGGTACCGGGAATTCACTGCATGTTGCATGGGTAGTTGAGTGGATCTTGTGACGAAGGTCCGCATTCGGCAACCCGCGAACCTGAAGCGTTAAAGATCTTGCTCGCTTCTCCACATCGGGTTGAGTCCGCCACTGGTAGGGTCGCCGCTCACCAAGGAGGTGCCTCATGCCCATTCGGGCGGTTGTGTATGCCAGTGAAGCCGGACCTGATATCGCAGGAGACAAGCTTGGCCTGGACAGCGGCAAGTTGGACCAGATCGTGGACGACGCCTGCCGGTTCAACAGGGGAGCCGGAGTAACCGGTGTCCTGCTCTTCGATGGACACAGGTTTCTGCAGTACCTGGAAGGCCCGGAAGATGGACTATCTGTGGCCTATTCGCGCGTGCTGGGAGCGAGCAGCCACAATGCGCTGGTTGAGTTGCAGCGGGGCAGGGCGGGTCAGCGGCGGTTGCCCTTCTGGCCAATGCGATGGTTGCCTGTAGAGCCGGATCAGCTGCGAACACTCGCCCACGCTGACTGGACGGGCTTCAAGCAGCGGGGAGACGCAGAGGCGTTGAACGCGACTGGCATGGATCTGTTGTGGGCACTCGTTGAGCCGTTTGCAATCGCCGCTTGATTGGCCGATAGCAGCGCGCCCTCGAACGCCTAGGACGATCGGTTCTTCTGCAGGAAGTCGGCAAACCTGGCCATGCTGATGGCTTGCCGATTTGAGCATTTGGGGCAGCTGAGGATTGCGCCACCTGGGATATCGATGAGGCCTTCACCGGGCCGGCCCGTGAAGTGGCATGAACATTCCAGGCAACGACACACCACATGGGTTACCTGCAGCAGACGGCCGCTGTCGTCTTCTTGACCAGATACGTCACTGAGGAGAAACAAACCCGTATCGGCCATGCCCGAACTCCTGGCGTTCGATTTTTTGTGAAGGCGGAGTCTACCGCTTCCCCAAGGGCCGTGGCTTTGCGTTTCCCGTCGGGTGAAGTCGTACGTCCGCCCAGCATGCCATAGAGCGCCCCGAACACGGACACCCAGCAGGGAAGGCGCTTGGCATGCGCTGCCGGCTGTATCGTCGCTGTCCGATGGAAAGCGTTCGCAGTGGTGCGCAGGATGACCCGGTGGCGGCACAGACCCGCCACCTCATTCAATCAACCGGAGCATTCCATGCGCATCGAATCGATCCTGTACTCCGCTCAGGCCACCGCCATCGGCGGTCGCGAAGGCCGCGCCACCTCGTCCGACAAGGCCCTGGACATCGCCCTGTCCACCCCGGCCGAACTGGGCGGCACCGGCGGCACCGGTACCAACCCGGAGCAGCTGTTCGCTGCCGGCTACTCCGCCTGTTTCCTTGGCGCCCTGAAGTACGTGGCCGGCCAGGAGAACATCGCCATCGCTGACAACACCTCGGTGACCGGCCGCGTCGGCATCGGTGCGGTCAGCACCGGCTTCGCCATCGACGTGGCCTTGACCATCTCGATGCCTGGCACGCCCACCGCACAGGCCGAGGAGCTGGTGCGCAAGGCAGACATCGTCTGCCCGTACTCGCACGCCACCCGCAACAACATCAATGTGGCGCTGATCATCGCCTGAGGGACCGGCCGCAGCAGGCAATCTGCTGCGGCCGAAGCTGTCAACTAGCGGTCCAGATCGCGCCAGTCATGTGGCGCAGCGGCCAGGAACGCATGCGCGCTGGCATAGAGCGCCGTGGCGCCATTGGCGATGGACTCGGCACTGTACTCGCCCAGCACATGCAACGTGCCAACGGCGCTGTCATCGCAACGGTGCCCAAGCAACAGCACGGGGACCTGCGCCAGCCTTGCCAGGCGCAGGGGCGCGGGCTCGGTGGCCCTTCCCGTCTGGCGCCAGGGACAGGGGTCCAGCACGGTCACTACCGTGGCCCCACGTCGCAGCTTCCTCCAGGCCTGGCCGCAGCGTGACGGTTGGCCGATGTCCAGGCGATGGCCCTGCCGCTGCAATGCCAGGAGCGTACGGTGCATGGGGGAATCTTCATGGTGGAGCGGGTTGATGAAGTAGTGCGCAGGTGCGCCCGGACGGTCCAGCAGGGCTGCCACGGCCAGTTCGATATTGCCGCTGGGCAGCAGGCACACCACCCGCCGACGGCCTGCGGCGGAGGGCCATAGGGCGCCCGGGTCGCGCCAGCGCATTGCCCGCAGCAGGTGCTGCAGGGCAGTGAAGGGCAGCGACTGCAGGTGGTACGCATGAACCTTGCGAAGCCAGTGCCCGGCCAGGAATCGGGCGCTCAACTCCGCGGCGGTTGAAGGGGCGTGACCCAGGCGCTGCAGGGCGTGGAAGACGCGGCTGTGGCGCTCTGCGTGCAGCAGCGGGCCGAGCGCGGCGAAGGCGCCTTCCGCCAGGCGAGTTGATGCCTGGGCCGTCAGCAGGGGCAGCAGTGCCGCGCCGACCCGCAAGCTCGCCCGATGCAGGGCGTGGCGAGCCATCAGACGCAGCGCCCAGAGGCGTTCACCGTTCCGTGCAGGCTTCATCGCGATGTCCTCGTCAATTGGGAATGCGTCAGCGTCCCCAGCCCGAAGCCACGCAGAAACCGGACAAGTTCGAAATGTGGACAGAACTGTCTGTGCAGGCAAATGCGTCATGCATGGACGCCTTTTTCGATCTTGTCCTACATCGGCCGCCGTCGCCCCCGCGCATGCTGACGCTCCCACAACCTGCACATCGCGCCGCCGGCGCCCGCTCGATGCCATGCCCTCCGCTTCTCCCTCCATCGCAGAGTCCCTGCGCCGCCTGCACTCCGGCGCCGGTCCGGACGTATCGGTCGCAGGCGAGCTGCAGGCGCTGAGGCAATATCCACGGCGGCTGATGGTGGCCTGTGGCGTGGTGCTCAGCCTGCTGTCACTGAGCGTGCTGATCACGCTCGTCGTGGTCCAGGTGAACGGTTATGAGGCTCGCCGCATTGCGGAGTTCCGCCGCGCCCACACTGCGTTGCAGATCCAGCTGGCCCGCCAGGAGGCCAGCTATGGGCGGATGGCGGACATGGTCGAGTACGCCTGGGACCGCAACATCCAGCTCGGCGAAGCCAGCGCCGACAGCCTGCGCCGCGCCTACTTGGCGGGCGGGCAACGGTTGGTCGTGGTCGCCGATGACAGCAGCCGCCCGCAGATGGCGCTGGGGCTGGAGACCACGCAATGGCGGCCGCAGGACCTGCAGCGCTATCTGCAGCTCACCACCGCCGTGTCGCTCATCCAGCGCCTGACCCGCAGCGCCGATGCGGGCGAGCCGGCCGGCGCGTCCTATTTCTTCGATCCCAGTGGCCAGTATCTGTCGCTGGACAAGGGACTGACCGAGCGCAACCTGATCAGCGCGCTGGCGGCCAATTCGCGCCGTGAGGTGTTCGAGCATCTGCGCGCGCCGGCGCAACTGCTGTCGCCTGCCTCAAGCCACGACCAGGTGCCACTGCTGGAAAGCGTTGAGCGCAGCGACACGCCACGTCGAACCTTCGGTCGCCACCCGATCAACGGCGAGCCATCGCTGGTGTCGGTGTTCCAGGCCAGCGTGGGTGCCAAACCCATCGCCACATTCGTTGCCTACGAGCCGATGGCGCAGCTGCAGGCGCTGCTCCGCGGCAACAGCCAAGGGCATCTGGCCCTGCTGGATCGCGATGGGTTGCCGGTGCTGGTCTCGAACCCGGGCGATGCCGGCACAGCGCGTCCGCGTGCCGATATCGATTGGGTGCTGCTGGGCGACGCCACGCGAGCGCGCTTCCACAACGGGCGCTTCACGCTCGCGCTGGCGGTGGCGGGCACGCCCTGGACGCTGGTGGAAACCTATGCCTGGGCCGACATCCTGCGTGGCATCGCGCCGATGCTGCTCAGCGGCGTTGGCTGCCTGTTGGCCGCACTGGCCTTGCTGTGGTTCCTGCTGCTTTGGCTGCACCGGCGCATGTACACGCCGGCGTTCCGGCAGGTGAAGGCCATCTATGCCCGCGATCGGCGCCTGCGCCTGTTGCTGGAGCATGTGCCGGTGGGCGTGGCCCTGCTCGAAGCTGGTACCGGCCATGTGCAGGACTGGAATGGTCCGCTGCAGCGCATGGACCGTGCCGCGGGCGCGCGGCTGATGCCGCAATTGCGCGAAGCGATGATGCAGGCCGATCTGCGCCATGGCGCCGTGGAAGTGGAGGGCAATCTGGCGTTGGCCAGCGATCCGCGGCAGCAACTGTTCCATCGCACCCACATCCATTCGGGGGGCGAGGCCTGGCCCGACGGAGTGCTGCTGATGGTCGAGGACATCAGCCGCGACATGCGCGAGGTGGAGGCCGAGCGCGCCCGCACGGCGGCGGCGGAGGCCTGCAGCCGGGCCAAATCGAATTTCGTGGCAGCAATGAGCCATGAAATCCGCACGCCGCTGCACGGCATCATCGGCCACTTGGAACTGCTTGCGCGCACGCCGTTGCAGGCCGAAGCCGCCGATCGCGTGCTGCGGTTGCGCCAATCCGCCGATTCACTGATGGACATCATCAGCGATGTGCTGGACCTGTCCCGCGTTGAGTCCGGGCAATGGACGCTGACGCCGGAGCGCTTTGCGCCGTCTGCACTCCTGGAGCGTGTTGCGGTGCTGTACGCACCGATGGCGCAGGCCAAGGGCCTGCAGCTGGACTGCGTAGTGGATGCCGACGTGCCGGCGGCCGCAGTCGCGCCAATGGCCGCCATTGAACGCGTACTGCGCAACCTCACCAGCAATGCGCTGAAGTTCACCGCATCCGGACGCGTGCAACTGCGCGTGTCGTACCTGCGCGCGGAGGAGGGCGGCGTTCTGCGGGTTGAAACCACCGATTCCGGCATCGGCCTCAGTCCGGAAGAGTCCGAGCGCCTGTTCCAGCCCTTCGTGCAGGCCGGGCCCAGCATCGTCTCGCGCTTCGGTGGTTCAGGCCTCGGCCTGGCGCTGTGCCAGCAGCTGTGCGAACGCATGGGCGGTCGCATCTGGGTGGAAAGCACCCCGGGCGTGGGCAGCCGCTTCGTCGTCGACGTGCCGTTGCTCACCTCGATTGCCATTCCGGTGCCGCTGCCGTTGGCCGGGAAGCGGCTCAACCTGCTCGCAGCGCCTGGCCCATGGCGGGGTGAACTGGAGCGTCGGCTAGGCGCATGGGGGGCGCAGGTGCAGCTGGTCCAGGGCCCGGCGGCGGAGGCATCGCCAGGTGCAGCCTGGGTGCTGTTCGAAGCCTCAGCAGATGACGTCTGTTGGGTACAGCGCGCTGGCCAACCCTGGGTACAGGCGTGTCGCGAGGGCCCCTTGCGGCCACAGGCGCAGGGTGGGGGCCACGTGGTGTCCTGCTACGCCAGCCAAGCCCTGTGCCAGGCCGTTCTGCTGGCACTGCCCCCCGCCATGCCAAATACGCCAGCAACTGCCGCAATCGGATAAATTGCATGAGTACCCACCTCAGGATCACGGTCATGGCAGGCACTGAAGCAGCCCACAGCGCGGGCGGCGCCATCGCCGCACGCCTGGACGATCTGCGTCGGCTGCGTCGCCGCCTGCTGTTCGGGGGCGGCGCGTTGATCACGGTGCTGGTGCTGCTGGCGGCCATCGTCAGCTCCATTGCCGACGTGGAAGAGTTCCATGCCCGCGAACGCCAGTCGTTCCTGGAAGCCCGTGCGGCGCTCGACTACTTCCTGTACCAGCGCGACCGCGCCTACGCCACCTCGATCAATGGCAACGATGTGCTGTGGCGTGACCAGCGCCCGGCGCTGACGGCGGTCGGTACACCGCTGGCCGAGCGCTTCCACGCCCAGGGCGAGGAAGTAGTGGTGAGAGCAGAAGGGCGTACCGCCGTGCCATGGCTCGTGCTCGGTGTGCGCGACAACCCGTTGCCGGCCGAGGAACTCAAAGCCTACCTCGGCATGATCGACATCTATTCGGCCTACACCGCCGATTCGATCACCTCGCAGGATGCGCCGGGCCCGGTGGCGATGTTCGCCTACGAACCGCAGGGCCGGCTGCTGGCCGTCTCCAATGTCCGCGACGAGGCGCAGCTGCTGCAGACCCTTGGCGTGGCTACCCGGCAGCAGGCATTTGCCCGCTTGCTGCGCGACGAGCCGGAGGTGCGCAAGCAGCCGCCAAGGCCAGGGCCGATCCGTGCCGCGTCGCGCGAAGGGCGGTTGCTGTCGCGCTTTGCAGCCAATCCGCTCAACGGCCAGCAGTCGCTGGTGGGCGTGGTGACCATGGCCGAGGGCACAACACCGTACTTCCGGCGCGTGGTGTTCGAATCGGTCGACAACATCAAGAACCGCCTGGAAGCGCGCGAAGAAGGCCGCTACCTGGTGCTCTCAGCCCAGCATGAGGTGGTGCTCAGCAGTGGCGGGCTGACCAGCCAGGAGCAGGACCTGCTGCTGCAGACCCTGCCTGCCCGCATGGGCACCAAGCCGGCCAGGCAATATGCACAGGGGCGTTTCATCCTCAGCTGCAACTTGCCAGGGGTGGATTGGACGCTCAGCCATGTCTACGACTGGTCAGACATCTGGAAAGCACAAGGACCGTATCTTCTGGTGCGCAGCCTCAGCGCACTGCTGATCATTGCCCTGCTGTGGTGGCTGCTGCTGCGCATCGATCGGCGCGTTTTCACGCCGGCGCTGGCCGATGCGTCGCGCGTGTATGAGAGTGAAGCGCTCAGCCGCGCCATCATCGGCACCGCGCCGATCGGCCTGGCGCTGCTGGCCCGCGACAGCGGCAGGCCCTTGCTGCAGAACGACACCGCACGCCACCTGGTGGGCGACGAGGCCGATGAGGGTGGCGCCACGATCGCGCCACTGTATGCACGGCTGGCCGAGCTGGGGCGGAGCAGCCACGGTGACGAAACACTGGAACTGCAATGGTCGCCCGAAGGTGAAAGCAGTGACACCCAGCTGCAGATCAGCATGGCGCTGGCCACCTACCACGATCAGGCCGTCTGGGTCTGCGCATTGCGTGACGTCACCGCGCAGGTGGAACTGGAAGACACACTGCGCCGTGCCCGCGAGGATGCCGAGGCTGCACGCCAGGCTGCCGAAGCTGCAACCCGCGCAAAGTCCGCCTTCGTGGCCACCATGAGCCACGAGATCCGCACGCCGCTCAATGGTGTACTTGGCCATCTGGAACTGCTGGCGCGTTCGCCGCTGCAGCCCGGCCAGCGCGAGCGGCTGGAGCGCATCCGCTTCTCCGCCGATGCGCTGATGCGGATCATCAGCGACGTGCTGGACTTCTCCAAGATCGAAGCCGGGCAACTGGACGTGGAGCCGGTACCGTTCGCACTGCGTCCGCTGGTTGAAGGTGTAGCGCTGCTGTATGCACCGGACGCCCTGCGCAAGGGCGTGCGCGTGTTCTTCGCCGTGGAAGCGCCGGCGGACCAGGAGTGCGTCGGTGATGTGCATCGCATCCGCCAGATCCTCAACAACCTGGTCAGCAACGCAGTGAAGTTCACTGCATCGGGCCGCATCATCCTGCGCGCCGAGCTGCAGGAGATGGACGGCAGGCGTGCGCAGCTGCGCGTGCAGGTAATCGACTCCGGCATCGGCATGAGCCCGCAACAGGCAGAGCAGTTGTTCGAACCGTTCCAGCAGGCCGATGCCAGCGTTTCACGCCGCTACGGCGGCAGTGGCCTGGGCCTGGCGCTGTGCCAGCAGCTGGCGCAGGCCATGGGCGGCCAGGTTGCGGTGGAGAGTACCGAAGGCGTCGGCAGCAGCTTCACCCTGCTGCTGCCGGTGCACCTGCAGCCGGCAGCGAACCCGCCCGCGCAGCCGCTGCACGGCCAGTGCATCACCGTGCTGTCATCCACCCCGGAATGGCGCAGCGAAGTCGAACGCCTGCTGCTTGCATGGGGCGCTGAGCCCCTGCTGCTGGCGGCACCGCAGGCCGACGCCAGCGGCGAGGTACTGTTGATCGTAGGTGACCACCGGCCATGGAGCCCGGAGGAGGAACAACAGCTGGCCGCCTCGCACCGGCGTACCGTGCTCGCCCACGCGCAGGGCCCGTTGATTCCCGAGACCCGTGGCGACCGTACCGAGGTGACCTGCTACGCCAGCGATGCCCTGCTGGCTGCCATCGGCAGCAGTGTGGGGGCGCCCGTCGCAGTGGCACCGCCCGAGCGTGCAGCCGTGGCCCGGTCGCGTGGGCGTGTATTGCTGGTGGAAGACAACGCGGTCAACCGTGAATTGATCCAGCAGCAGCTGGAGGAACTGGGCTTTGATGTGGATGCCGCCCAGGACGGCGCTGCGGCGTTGGCGATGTGGCAGGACGACACCTACGCGGCGGTGCTGACCGACATCAACATGCCGGTGATGGACGGCTACGCGTTGGCGCGCTCGCTTCGGCAGCGCGGGCAGTCACTGCCGATCCTGGCGATCACCGCCACCGCGCTGGCCAGCGAGCGTGAGCGCTGCCTGGCCGCCGGCATCGACGACCTGCTGCTGAAGCCGCTCAACCTGGATCGGCTGGAAGCGGGGTTGGGCAAGGTCGGCAAGGCGGTCGTTGCGCCGCAATCGGCTGTGGAAACAAACAGCACCCCACGCAAGGTTCCTGTCGCCATCCGTCGCCTGTTCGTGGAAACCGGCGACAAGGATCTGCAGGCGATGATCGAAGCGCGTGCAGCGAACGACATGCCGCGGCTGTTGGATCGCGTGCATGCTTTCAAGGGCGTGCTGCAGATGCTGGGCGAGCAGGAGCTCGGTGAGCGTTGCGGCGAGGTGGAGCAGTCCCTGCGTGAGGGCCAGACCGTTCCGGCATCACAGCTGGAAGCACTGCAGGCGGTCCTGCAGGCACGCCTGGATGACTACCGGCGGGAACTGGAGCGCGAATCGTGACGTGCGTGATGCGCGTCAGATCAGCGCTGCGGATCGACCGCTTTCAGCCCCAGATCCGCAGCGAACGAGAACAGCTCGGCATCGCGCTCCACGCCCAGCTTGCGCATGGCATTGACCTTCTGCGTGCTGACGGTCTGCTTCTTGCGGTCCAGGCGGGCGGCAATCTCGGTGATGCTCAGCCCTTCCAGGAACAGCCTCACCACCTCCACTTCCTTGGGCGACAGTGCTGTCACCCGGCGCTGCTCCTTGCGCCGCAGCAGTTCCACCACCGCTGGCGAGTGATAGCGCCGGTGCGCATACACCGCCATCACTGCCGCCTGCACCTGCGAAAGATCGTCACCCTTGCTGACAATACCGGCCGCACCGCTGGCATCAAGCTTGTGGATCAGCCCGGGCTGATCCATGCCGGTCATCACCACGATGCGCAGGGCAGGGAAGCGCTGGGCCAGGTAACCCAGCAGCTCCAGGCCATCGCCGAACGCGCCGCCGGGCATCGCGTAGTCGGTCACCAGCACATCACACGGTTCCCGCTCAAGCAGCGCGACCAGCTCGGTGGAGTCGGCCGCCGCGCCGATGCACTGGATCGCTGGGGCCTCCTGCAGCGCGCTCTGCACCCCAAGGCGGATCACCGGGTGATCGTCGGCAAGGGCAACGCGAATGGCCAACTGGGTCATCAAGGCAGGGATCCGAAGAAGGCGGGGAAGTGCAGGGTACCTGCAGTCGGCGCCGGTACCGCTATGAAGAACAACAAGGAGATCATGCCATGAAAATCCGTATCGTCATCGCCGATGACCATCCCGTCATCCTGGCTGGCGTGCGTGAGTCGCTCGCTTCCGAGCCAAGCATCGAAATCATCGATACCGCCGGCGATTCTACGGCATTGGTCGAAGCGCTCAGCAAGCATTCGGTGGATGTGGCCGTGACCGATTTCTCGATGCCGGGCGGCGACTACGGCGACGGGGTGGCCATGCTCGGCTTCCTGCGCCGTCGCTTTCCGAAGCTGCCGCTGGTGGTGCTCACCAGCATCTCCGGTGCGCAGATACTGGCCGGCATTGGCCGCACCGGCGTGAACTGCATTGTTGGCAAGATCGACCCCATTGCCGAGTTGACCCACGCCATCCAGGCCGCCCATCGCCATGATGGCTACCTGTCCGGCAGCATCGTGCAGCAGCTGGAGAAAACCCAGGACGTGGCGCTGACCAAGCGCGAGATCGAAGTGCTGCGGATGATCGCGCAGGGCATGAGCCAGAAGGAAATTGCCGAACAGCTCAAGCGCAGCCGGCAGACCGTCAGCACGCAGAAGCACTCGGCCATGCGCAAGCTGGGGCTGGAGCGCACCAGTGAAATCTTCGACTACGCGCTGGCGCAGGGCCTGGTGTCGGCGTCTCAGGTGGCACGCGGTGTTCCCGATGGTGGACATGGTGGATGACACCACCGCAATCCGACATCGTCCGATGGAAACACCGGCTGAGGAAACTAGGGTGGAGGTACCGTTTGCTTCCTCGCATGGAGCCGCCGTGCCCCCTCACCTTGATGTCCGCATTGCCTCGTTGATGTGCAGCTTCAGCCAGCTGACGCCCCATGGGCAGAAGCGGTTCATGGCGCTGCTCAACGAGTACCTGTATGCGTCGCCCACGCAGCGGCGGCGGTTGCGGGTGGACTGGGAAGGCACGGTGGCCCAACCGTGCGCGTGTGGAGAAGATCACGAAAGCGCGTGGTTGCAGTTGCCCGTGAAAAAGGCCTGAGGGAGTGACCAGCAAGCAAGTGAAATCCGCGTGAAAATTAGGACGAGTCAGACAGCTTGAAGGAAAGGGTTCGGCCATCGTGGCCGGGCCGGGGTGCCGTTGCACAGGCAGTGCAGCGCATGCCGGCCATCCCTTTCTGAGAGAGAGCTGTCTTATGAAGAATTCGCGTCGCAATTCCTTGTTGGCCGCGTTGCTGGTGTGCCTGGCCCCGGCGGCTGCTTCGGCCACGGAAATCCGCCTCACCCCGAGCTCCAACGGTGACAGCGGTGCCATGCCGTCGGGTTACAGCAAGCTGTATTTTGATCTGATTGATGGCGACTGGGCCGGCGAACTGAAGCTCCCGGAGCACCCGCGCCAAGGTGATGTGGTCGAGCTGAGCTCGCGCGCCGCTTGGACCTCCACGCTGGATACAAGCAAGACCACCCACGCTGATCTGCTTGATCTGACGATCAATGCGGGGACCAACGTCCAACTGCGCTGGTCCAACAGCTATCAGCGTTGGTACATGCTCGGCGGCAAAACTGCACGCTTTGTGACCCTCCACCAAGAGGGTGAAGCGACGGTTCCGATGTCGGAGCATGTTCTGACGGACGTGTTCCCGTCCATGTCGAAGATCATCACTCGCGTCAATCTTCCGGAATGGGCGCCCAAGCTTGCGCAACTGGCCTTCGTCAACACCAATCCGAACGACGTTGAGATCCGCAGTGGCGGCAAGCGCACGACGTGCCCGTCCACGCAGACCTGCGCCTACATCTTCAATGACATGGACAGTGCCTGGCACGCACGCGCTGCCTACGCGCGTATCCAGCCCTCGCAGGTTGACCTGCCGGAACCGACTGCGCGCGTGATGGACGTGGTGGTTGGTAGCGCGGCGGAGGATCTCACCACGCCGTCGATGTTGCGTCTGCCTGCCACCGCCGTAGAGGGCGATGTCTACACCCTCAGCAATCCGTCGGGCGATCACTTCACCCGATTGCAGCCAGACCACAGCAACCTGAGCACTGCCGTCAGCCTGCCGGCGAACGGCATCACGTTCCGCTACGACGCGGCAACGCGCACCTGGCGCCAGTAAGTCGCGCCCCCACACGTGGCACGGGTGAATTCTCCCGTGCCACGTGTGGCTTTTGCATTAACACCAAGGAAAATCCCATGAAGCACCTTGCTACCGCTCTGTTGTCGGCGGGTATCTGCTGCCTGCCGCAGCTGGCTCACGCCGACACCACCTCCGGCCACTACGCCACCGCCCGCATCATCGCGGCCGACCACCGCGCCACCAACATGGACGCCAGCGCCCGCCCGGGCATCGGCCGTTTCGTGGCAGGCGACGAGCGCCAGCGCTTCGTCACCGGCGCCGTGGGCTTCGGCTATGCGCACGGCAACGGCTGGCGTACCGAAGGCGAATACACCCTGCGCCGCAGTGACACCTACACCAGCGGCTCCAGCACCTTTTCCACCAGCTTCAACAACCACGATGTCAGCTCGCAGCGGCTGATGCTCAACGTCTACCGCGACCTGACCCTGGCCCAGGGTTGGACCCTGTACGGCAGCGCCGGTGCCGGCCTCGCTCGCATCACGTCGGGTGGCTGGCAGGGCAACGAAAGCCGCCGTTACGACAGCGCCACCCGCACCGGACTGGCGTGGTCGCTGGGCGCAGGTGTTTCGTATGCCGCCAGCCAGCAACTGACGCTGGATCTGGGCTACCGCTACGTCGATATGGGCAGCACTGAAAGCGGCTGGAACGCCTTCGGCAATGCCCGCAGCCTGCAGGACGAAAAGATGCACCTGGACCTGGCCTCCCGCGAGATCCACCTGGGCGCCCGCTGGGCGTTCTGAACGAACCACCGCGACTCGGCAGGTGGGTTCAAAACTCGTCGTTGTCCTATGCCTGCCGAATCGCGGTGTACGTAGCATTTCCTCTCGAAGGGAATGCCCTTCGCTCAAGCCCAGCAACGCGCGGCTTGAACGCAAACAACCACTCCTGATAGGACTTTAGAAACATGAACAAGCTTGCAATTGCTTTGTCCGCCGCGCTCTCGCTGGGTGCAGCCGCTTCGGCGTCGGCCGCAACCGGCACCATCAACTTCGTGGGCCAGATTGCTGCCGATACCTGCGCTGTGGACATCGGCGGTGGTGGCAACAGCACCACCATCACGCTTACTCCGATCACCGCCGACGCCCTGAAGGCCGACGCAGCGGCCGGCAGCCAGCGCTTCCACGTCGTGCTCAAGGCAGGTGTCGGCTCGGGCGCGCCGAAGTGCGACGGCGACACCACCAACTTGATTGTCCGCAAGTCCGGTATCAATGCCAACGGTCACATCGTCAATACCCATACCGACGGCTCGGGTGATGGTAGTGATCCGGCATCGAACGTTGTGGTCCAGTTGCACCGCAAGATTGGTGTTACGGAAAGCGCTGTGAACCTGCAGACCGACCGACTGGAGGCCTCGAAGGTGAGCGACGAATTCGATTACGAATTTGTTGCCCGCTACCTGGTTCAGGGTGGTGGTGATGCTACCGGCGGCAAGTATACCGGTCAGCTGGTGTTCGACGTCGTCAACCAGTGATCCCGCAGCCGGAGCGCAAAAGCGCTCCGGCTCCGGCAGGAGGAAATAGACATGATGCGCTCCATCCGCTCTGCACTGTTCTGCAGCTTGACCGTTTCGGTACTGATGACAGCGGCACCTGCCCATGCACGCCTGGTGCTGGAAGGCAATCGTGTGATCTATCCGCAGGGCAGCAAGGACATCTCGGTTCGCGTCAAGAACCATGGCGATGCGGCGTCTCTGGCTCAGGTCTGGGTCGATGAATTTGACGTTGATGCAGGCCCTGATGCTTCAAAGGCTCCGTTTGTTGCAATGCCGCCGTTGATGCGTATCGACGGCAACAAGAAGCAGCTCATCCGTATCCGCTACACCGGTGGAACCCTGCCGCAGGATCGTGAAAGCGTGTTCTGGTTGAATGTCTTCGATACCCCGGCGGTCAGCTCGGAAGCCTCTGCGCAGATTCAGCTTGCCGTCCGCAATCGCTTCAAGCTGTTCTATCGCCCGGAGTCTCTAAAGGGCCAGGCCTCCACCGGGGTCATCAGCCAACTGCAATGGTCACTTGCAAAGCAGGAAGGGCGCTGGGTGCTGAGCGCTCGCAACGACAGCCCGTTCCATGCGAACGCCGTGAAGGCAACGCTGCTTGTGGAAGGACGCAGCATCGAAGTCCCGGGCGTGAACCTCATCGCGCCACTCAGCACTCGCCAGTTTGAGGTGCCAGGGTTCAGCGGTCCCGTTGGCAAAGCCGAGGTCCGTTTGAAGTTCGTCACCGAGTATGGCTCGCCAAGCGAGCACACCAAGCCGGTGGAAAGCACCTAAAGCCGCAAGCAGTATCCCAATTCGCCGCGTCGCCAACCTGTGCCTCGAGCATGGTCGGCAGCGCTTTGCTCATCGACTGGAAGATCGCCATGAATCGTCTGCGCTCGCACAACACCTCGAACCGGCGGCTCCTGGCAACGGCAGTCGTAGCCGCCCTGCTACCCTCCGCAGCACTGGCAGCGCCGAACGTCGAGTTCAATGCTGACTTTCTGTTTGGCTCCGCAGGTTCCCAGATCGATCTCAGCCGCTTCGAACAAGGCAGCCTTCTGCCGGGTGCCTACAACGTAGACGTTCTTATCAATGGTGCCATCGTTGGGCGGCACGATATTGTTGCTCGCGCAGATGAACAGGGGGAAGTCGGGCTCTGCCTGGATCCGGGCCTGTTCGACCTGATGGGGCTTAACGCGGATCGCCTTGAGGTTGCACGTGCGTCTGGCGACACTGCCAATGAAGGCCTGCAACCGCTACCCACCGGTGAGACCTGCGCACCGCTGTCCAGCTATGTACCTGGCGCGAGCAGTGATTTCGACGTGGGCGAGATGTCGCTCTCCATCAGCATTCCGCAGGCGTACCTGGCGCGCAATCCGCGCGGCTGGGTTGACCCGTCGCAGTGGGAGGCGGGGATCGCCGCCGCCACGCTCAACTACAGTGTCAGCCATAGCCGTCAACGCAACCAAGACCGCGAGTACAACCGTACCAGCGCGACCTTGGAGGCCGGCATCAACCTGGGTGAATGGCGCGTACGCCACAGTGGCTACCTTCAGCATACTGATGCGGATGGAACCCGCTACACCGTGGGCACCACCCAGCTGCGTCGGAATCTGCCGTCATTGGGCGCACAGTTGACGCTGGGGGATGGCTCCACGGCGGGCGATATGCTGGCGCCTGTGAATTACCGCGGCGTGAACCTGCAAACCGACCCTCGAATGTTGCCGGACGCGCAGCGCGAATATGCGCCGGTCGTGCGGGGTGTAGCTCAGACAAACGCGCGCGTCACCATTCGCCAGCGCGAGCAGGTGGTCCATGAATCCATGGTTGCGCCTGGCCCGTTCGTCATCGACGATTTCCATGCGATTGGCTCGAGCGGCGATATCGAAGTCGAGATCACTGAGGCCGATGGCCGCGTGGAACGCTTCACGATCCCCTACACGGCCATGCCAGAACTGCTGCGCCCGGGCCAGAGCCGCTACAGCGTTACGGCGGGAGAGTTGCTGGATGACACCTGGTCGGAGAAGCCCCGCTTTGCGGAGGCGACGCTGCGGCGCGGTCTCGGCAATCAACTCACAGGCTATGCAGGCCTCACGATTGCCGAGGGCTACACCTCGGCGGTGGTGGGTGCAGCGTGGAACACACGTATTGGTGCCATTTCCGGCGACGTGACTCTGAGCGACGCACGCCTGCCAGGCAATGGGGATTCGGCTGCCGAGCGCCTGCGAGGACAGTCCTATCGGGTGGCGTTCAACAAAGCGTTGTTCTCCAACAATACGAACATCACTATGGCGGCTTACCGCTACTCGACCAGCGACTTCCTGACGCTGAGCGATGCCATGCGCCTGGGCTCCCAGTTGAAGGCGGGCCATGGGGGCAGGGGGCTTGTCAGGCAGCGCAGCCGCGTGGACCTGACGGTCAACCAGCGGCTGGGTGATCACGGTGGCTCTTTGTACTTCAATGGCGGCAGTACCGATTTCTGGGGCGACAGCCGGCGCCAGACCAGCTTCTCGTTGGGCTACAGCAACCGTTTGGGTCCGGGCAGCCTGACCCTTACGGCGCGCCGTACCCTCGAGTCGTCGCTGTTCGATGATGGCCCGAGCAAGGCCAGCAATAGCATCTACGTGGGCTACAGCATGCCGCTGGGCAAGGCGCCAGCAGCGCCGCGGCTGGATGCCAGTGCGAGCCGCGAGAGCGGAGGTTCGAGCGGCCAAAGGCTGGGCGTCTCTGGCGCAATGGGCGAGAGCCATCTGGGTGGTTACAACGGATACGTAAGCCGTGACAACCAGAGCAACAGCTTCGGTGGGGGTGCCTACTATCAGTTCCCGTCCGTTCAGATCACCGGATCCTACAACCAGTCGAGCGCCTCGCGTCAGCTGTCGCTCGGTGCCAGTGGTGGTTTGATGCTGCACCGCAATGGGCTGACGCTGTCGCAGCGCTTGGGTGAAACCCCGGGCCTGGTGCATATTCCGGGTGCCAAAGGTGTTGCGGTCGGCCATATGAATGGCGTCAAGACTGATCGGCGCGGTTATGCCGTGATGCCTTACATGAGCCCCTTCCGGCGGAATGAAATCAACGTCGATCCCACCGGGTTGCCGATGGACATCGAACTGAGTGCTGCCTCGGTAACGGCCATCCCCAATGCAGGGGCCATCGTAAAGATGGTGTTGCCGACCGAACAGGGCCGCAATGCGTTGATTGAGGCGCTGCTTCCCGATGGTTCGCCATTGCCGTTCGGCAACGATGTAACCACTGCGGATGGGGCCGTTGTTGGCGTTGTTGGACAGGGCAGTCGCCTGTGGGTGCGTGGCATCGAGGAGCAGGGTGAATTGCTGGTGCGGCATGGTGATCGCGGCGAGCAGCAATGCCGCATTGCCTACAACCTGGCCAGCACTGAAGCAGGCGAACTAATCGAAACGCAGTGTCAGGCCTTTGCGCCTGTCGCGGCGGTGCATTGAACGAGAGGAAAAGACGATGATCGGTAGCAACCGGATTCTACGCGCGCCGCTGACACTGGCTCTGGCCATGGTGGGGTTAGGAGCGGCCGGCGATGCTGCAGCAATCTGCTCCCTCTATCCAAAGGAATTCCAGGCAATCACGGCAGTCAGGATTGTGGGTAACGCCGCAGAAATTGGCGAAGCACTGACACCGTGGATTGCGTCGGAAACACACGGCGTGGCGGCGTGTGGTCCTGGTAGCTGGACCGAGCACTTTCTCTACGAAGGCACATCTTCGGAGATCGGCATCTATACCGAGGGGGGGGTAACGTATGGCGTTTACTCGACACCGATGGCAGGTATCGGCGTCGTGGTTCGCCTTCACCCGCACACCGCGGGCGAACCCTCCGGCTGGCCGGGTGGACTCCGCACCGGTCACACCCATTGGGTTAACGGTCGGACCGGATACGGCGACGATGTGTATTTGGACCAGCGATTGAGCATCAGATTCATAAAGCTCGCTGCCACGGTACCCGGCGATAAGAACTTCTCCGCGTGGCGACTCCTGAAGATGCATCGGGTGACCACCAGCAGCGGCCGAGTAGCCCAGACCGAGGAGCATACGTTGGGCTCATTCTCGGTAACTGTTGAGCATCGCCCGCTTTGTCATGTGCAGTCGAAGACCGTCAACATGGGCATTGCGTTCTTTGCCGACTTCGAAAAAGTAGGCGACGGCACCCCTCCCGTAGACTATTCAGTGGATATGGAGTGCGAGGTCGATGCTGGGCGCGCGAATTACTATCTGGAGCCCATATCGCCCGTGGTGGACAAAGAGAAAGGCATAATCAGCACAACCGGCGGCGCGGTTGGTTTCGGGCTTCAATTGCTGAGTGAGTCCGGAAGTGTGGTCGAGATTGGGAAGGCCTATCCGTTCGGTAACAGTGCTGCCGATGGGCGGCGCACCGCGGCATTCAAGGCACGCTATATTCGTACCGAAAGCGATGGATCGCTGCTGGAAACGGGTCGTGCGGATGCACAGGTTCGGTATCGGGTCGACTACCCGTAGCAGGAGCTCGCGATCAGAGCGCGCAGGGTAGCCACCGGGCCACCACGAACTCGGCGGGCCCCGGCCCTTGGCGGGTTGTGGAAGTGGGATGGAGCTAGCGCCGCTCTCCTTGAATCTGGAGGCTTCTAATGCACACAATTTCGGAATTGAACGTTGCCCGTTTGCATATTTGGGGATGCTGGCGTCGGTTGGTAGGCACGTGCATCCTGCTGCTGGGCGGGGCATTCACGTCGGTATGTTGGGCCCAGGTGAGCATGCCCGGAACGCGTGTGGTGTATCCGGGAAAGCAGGCGGAGGTGGTGGTTCCGCTCAAGAACGTTTCGGCAAGTCCTGTGCTGGTTCAGACCTGGGTTTCCGACGATGATGCCGACCAGCTTCCAGAGCAGTCCGGTGCTCCCTTCGTTCTGGCGCCGCCTGTCCTCCGCCTGCAGCCGGCCAAGGACGCGAATCTCCGCATCAGGCAGATCTCAGCCAGGGCGCCAACGGATGCCAAGGAGCATCTTTACTGGCTCAACGTCCTGGCCATCCCTCCGAGTGCCGAGTCGTCGGAGAACAAGCTGGAACTCGCCGTCCGCAGTCGCTATAAACTGCTTTTCCGCCCGCCAACCCTACCGCCGCCGCCTGCAGATCGGATGCAGGGGGTGACACTGTCCGTGCGCAGGGGCCAAGGGAATGGCTTCCTCGTTGTTAGTAACAGTACCGCTTACTATTTGAATCTTGGAAGGGTTTCGATCGTTGCCGGCGGCAAACAGTATGAGCTGGATAATCCTTTTGCTCCGCCCTTTGGTGAAGCAGCCATTGCACTTCCGGATGGGGTAGGTGCGGGCGTAATGGAGGTTCGCTTCAGCTGGTTGGATGACAATGGCGCGCTGCACCCCGTGACGAGGCAGGTCGATACAGGTTCTCCCCTTTGACAGGGAGCAATTGCCGAACTGCTGGAGTGTGGGATGTGAGCCGGTCCTGTTTCCCAAGTGCTTTTGGAGGCTTCAACATTAATCGCAGTGATATCCGGGCACCGTAGTGAGATTGATTGGTACTTGTTCTATGTCCCTGCCGGTGAAGTACGCCGATTTTGGCATCTCCACCTACACAGGCATCGCATTATATGATCAAAAAGCACCTTCCTCCCGTTCTCATCTCACTGGCGGCGATGACCAGCGCGTCTTTCACTACGCAGGCTGCTGACGGAGAGGGCCTGTACGCCTTCGGTGGCATCGGCGCCACCGTCCCGAACGGCGACCTGACTTACGCGGGAAAGTCCTTCGAGCGCAGTGACATCGTGAGCAGCCTTCAAGCCGGTGCTGGCTATCGCTGGAATCGGCACCTGGCCATGGAGGTGGAAGCGCATTCAACGCTGGGTAAAGCAGACCTGCAGGGTCTCGGCAAGGTAGGCAGCTACGGTGCGCGCGCCGGTGTGGTGGGCATCCTGCCGCTGGGCGATCGCTTCGAGCTGGTCGGCAAGGTATCGCTGGGTAACGAACGCAGCCGCTGGACCGAAGGCAGCCTCAAGCCCTACCGCGTGACCCTGAACCAGTGGAACCTGGGCTTGGGCATGGGCGCGCGCTACTGGTTCAACGACGCCACCGCGCTGCGGCTGGATCTGGATGGCCTGAGCCATGGCAGCTACCGGGCGGAGCCCAGTCGCGGTGAGCTGGATATCGGTTCGGTCACGCTGGGTTTGCAGCACCGGTTCTAAGCGTTGCGCTGCCGGCAGCTTGTCGCCATCGGCAGGGCGGATGACTCGAATGGCGCTCGCCGCCGAACAATGAGCGTTGCATGTGGGAGGGCGCAGATACCCTCGCTAAGCGACGCAACATACTGAAAATATGGGCTGGTTGTCGATATGCGACAATTCCGCTCCTGCGTGACTTCACTGTCTGCACATGCCGATTGCTTGTCGGCCGCCGCCGTCCTATGCGCATGATGCGTTGCCACCGGAAAAGGGTGGCCGGGCCTGGAAACCCGTCGAGTAAGTGCTGTTTACGCTTGTCAGCCGGCGCCGCTTTCTGCGGCGCCGGCTGGCATTCCGTTCGCGTCTTAATGGCGGGCGGTGCGTGGAGGTGGGCGAAAGCGCACCTGCCCGGGTATAGCACTCACTCGCGGGTTTCCAGCCACGTACCGTCCGCCACCTTTGTTAAGGGGTGGTGCCGTATGCCTTGCACGGAGACCTGCCATGAACGCAACGGATATTCCCCCTCTGCGCGCCCAGTATGCCCCGGCCAACGCAGATGAAGTCGACACCGCAACGCCTGACCCCAATAGCTTGATTGCCCTGCTGCACCAGATTGGTTTGGGTGCGGCGGCCGACGGCCGGCCTTGGCCCGAGCGCCATCAACTGCCGGGGCGATGCTTGGCGCTGGCCGATGCCGATGGGGCGTTGGCCGGCCTGCGCGTCGTGCAGGAGCTTCTGCTGGCGGCCGAACGCGCCCGCCAGAATGGTGGCCCGGAACACTACGTGGGCGACCGCGTGATGGAAGGACTGAAGCTGGCCGCCTTGGCGTTGACCAGCCATGCCATCTTCCGGCTACAGCCGGAATAGCTCCCCTCAGATATGAGCCGAGCATAGCGATGCCGGTGGTTCTGGCCGGCACCTTCGGGCCGTCGAACGCGACGTGGCAACGGCTCCTGCCGTTGCCTTCGGCTCGAAATGTGATGCAGGCCGGTAGATGCCTGCCTTGGGCCTTAGGCGTGCATGATGGTCGGCGAGGGTGGATTAGGCTATAAGCACCGTATTCAACCGGCCATCGTGCGCTATGACATCTATCACCGGTCAGCGAACGTCCACTGCGCCCAGGGGGCGGCGCCCCCGCACTGTCACGCGTGGCATGTGGTGGGTGGTGTTGGCACTGCTGGGTGCGCCCGAGCTGGCCCAGGCGACGTGCTGGCGAGGAGGCGGGAGTTCTACCTTGCCGCCCCCAGCGCAGGTCACATTCAGCGCCCGCGGCGTGGAGGTGGGCGGGGCGTTGACGCCTTGGCTTGCGGTCAACAACGGAGCGCCAACCGGTGACTTCCAATGTAACCGTAGCGAATGGATCAAACATTGGGCGACAAGTACTGGCGCTTTCCTGCCTGGTCTTCGCTATGCGGAAAGTGGCTCCCAATTCGTGGTGTACCCCACGGGCGTGGAAGGGGTGGGGATGGCGTTCCTGATCGAGCACTCCCGGGACAGGCGCGGCACACCATTTGCGCTCGGCGATCGTGACGTGGACCTCTATCAATCTGACAGTGGCACCGACACCTTCGGTACGCGCATCATGATGAAGTACATCCGTACGGGTGATATCAAAGGTGGCACCGTTGGTACGTCAGGCGGGATGATTGTTCAATCGCGAATCCTTGACTACAACGACAGGCTGCTTGTGTCGGTGAACCTCCAGATTGCGGCCAACGTACTTGAGATCCAGGACCGGCCCAGCTGCAGGATGCGGACGCAGGAGGTGCGGATGCCTACACTTCTAGTGAGCTCATTTAACGGCGTCGGCACCCATGCCGGGCAGCGCAGCTATGAGCTTCAATTGGATTGTGAGGGTGGCGTGGGCCGGGTGGATTACCAGGTGGTACCAACGACACCCGTGCTCAATAGCGCGCAAGGTCTGGCGGAAGCTACTGGTGGCGTGAAGGGTGTGGCCTATCAATTTCTCAATGAAGATGGCTCACCGATGCGCTTCTATGGTTCGGATGTATTTGGATACGGGTCGTCCAGCGCGGAAGTGCTGCGCAAGACCTTCGGCGTGCGCTACCAACAGACAGAGCCCACCATTACACCGGGCGCGGCCAACGCAGGCCTTGTCTTCAGCCTGACCTTCCCGTGATCGCCTTCCACGGCCCGGAGCCCGCGCAGTCATGAAGCCCTCGTTCCCGCATCTCCTGGTGGTAGCACTGATGGCGTTCTGCGCGCCGGCCAACGCCGAGGTCTCCGTGCTGGGAACCCGAGTGGTGTACCCGGCAGAGCAGCGTGAGGTGGGCGTGCCGCTCAAGAATGAAGGCGCGCGCGCTTCGCTCCTGCAGGCCTGGATTGCCGATGGCGATCTCGAGCAGAAGCCGGAAGCGTCCAAGGCGCCTTTCATCCTGGACAAGCCGCTGTTTCGGCTGGAGCCGGGGCAGTCGCACATCCTGCGCGTGCGCAATCTTCCTGCGCAGGCGCCCAAGGACGACCGCGAGCATCTGTACTGGTTGAATGTGGTGGATGTGCCGCCGCGCGAAGCGGCAACCGACGAGAATGCAGTGCAGGTGGCCATTCGTTTTCGGATGAAGGTGCTCTACCGGCCCAAAGGACTGGGCGCGCCGGTGAACCCCGTCGCCCAGGTGAGCATTCGCCAGGCCCCAGAGGGAGTGGTGCTGCACAACGCGGCACGGCATTACTTCAATGTGGCAGAAATGACGCTGGTGTCTGCCCGTGGCGAACGTTCACTTGATCAATTTTATCTGGCGCCGGGCGAAACGCGCACACTGGCGTTCCCGGAAGGCTTTGCGGGTCCGCTGAGCAGCATCCGCTACAGCTGGGTGGATGATGAGGGGGCGCTGCATCCGGAATCGCCGGCAATACCGGGGCTGTAGAGCCGAGCCCATATTCGTCTGTCCGCCGTTGGCAGACGAGATTCTGGATGCCTGCAGGAAGGGGCGGTGCAATGGTGCAACACCGTGCACGTGATAGAGGCTCCGGCAGGGCGCCGGAGCCTCAGCGGGCTTACTTTTCCTGCAGGAAGCTCAGCAGGTCCTGATTGACCTTGTCCTTGTGGGTGTCAATCAGGCCGTGCGGCGCACCCGGGTACACAATCAGCCTGGCGCCCTGGACCAGCTTGGCCGACTGGCGGCCGGAGATGTCGATCGGCACGATCTGGTCGTCGTCACCGTGGATGACCAGGGTGGGCACATCGAACTTCTTCAGGTCGGCGCGGAAATCGGTGGCCGAAAACGCGGCGATCGAGTCGTAGGTGTTCTTGTGGCCGCCCTGCATGCCCTGCGCCCACCATGCATCGATCAGCCCCTGCGACACCTTCGCGCCCGGGCGATTGAAGCCGTAGAACGGGCCCGACGGGATGTCCTTGTACAGCTGCGCGCGGTTGTCCATCTGCGCTTGGCGGATGCCATCGAACACGTCGATCGGCAGGCCATTGGGGTTATCGGCGGTCTTCAGCATCAACGGCGGCACAGCGCTGATCAGCACCGCCTTCTTCACCCGGCCGGTGCCATGGCGGCCGATGTAGCGCGCCACCTCGCCGCCACCGGTAGAGAAGCCCACCAGGGTGACGTCGTGCAGGTCCAGGGTGTTGATGACCGTGGCCAGATCATCGGCGTAGTGATCCATGTCGTTGCCTTCCCACGGCTGGCTGGAACGGCCGTGGCCACGACGGTCATGGGCAATGACACGGTAGCCATGATTGGCCAGGAAGATCATCTGCGATTCCCAGCTGTCGGCGTTCAGCGGCCAGCCGTGGCTGAAGGTGACGACCGGCCCGTCCTTCGGGCCCCAGTCCTTGTAGTAGAGCTGCACGCCATCGGCTGTGGTGATGGTGCTGGCGGTGCGCGCGATGCTGGTGACTGCTGCCGGCTTGGCCGGTTCGGCGGCCTGCGCGGACAGGCCGGCCTGGACCGAGAGGGCGAGGGCGGCATCGGCCAGGGTACGGGCAAAGGTGTTCATGCGAAGCGTCTCATGGGTGGGTGGTGAGACGTACTTTGCGTTCGCAGACCGGCTTCTGGATGATGACATGTACGAATTTTGGCGCGCCCCGGTTTTGCGTCGCACGGCGAGCTGGGGTCCAGTCTCAACAAGCAGATGGGATCGGTCCGCCCGACTGCCGATGCGCTTGGCCGTAAGCGGGCATAGTGCATGCGTTCTCTTGCGTGCGAGAATTGCGGCGCCTGAGATCGAGCTGCAAACGCAAGTGCCGGCCATCTGCCAGTTTGTTGGCCGCTTTCCTTATGCATCGTCGGATCGCCAATTTCGTGGCGCGGGCGATGGGGCAGGGCGAGCCTGCAACGCTGGGTGCTGCAAGCTGAGAGCGCGTCAGGCCACAGCGTCCAACGGGTAGCCGGCAAGCAGTGCCGGCAGATCCTGCATGCGCTGGAAGATCACCTGGGCACCCGCGGCGCGCAGGGCCTCCGGCGTGCTGTGGTGCGGCCCGCCCTCACTGAAGCCGAACACGGTGGCGCCGGCGGCGACACCGGCCGTTGCACCGGTAACGGTGTCCTCGATCACCGCGCAACGCTTCGGGTCCACGCCCAACGCGCCGGCGGCGGCAAGATACACATCCGGATGCGGCTTGGTGCGCGGCATGTCCTGGCCGCTGAACACGTGGGCACCGAAGGCATCGAGGATGCCCACCTTGCCCAGCTGCAGCTTTACCTTGTGCAGGTCCGCACCGGAGGCGCAGGCAATCCGCCCGCCGGTGGCGGCGGCGATCGCGCGCACAGCCTCGGGCGCACCCTGGATCGCCACCAGGTCGCGTTCCAGTGCCCGGTTGCGTTGCTGGCGGAAGTCTTCCAGCCACTCCTCGGTGAACGGCTTGCCGGTGCGTTCTGCGATCAGGCCCGCCAGATGGGCCACGGACTGGCCCAGGAACACTTCGCCCGCTTGCGCCGGAGTCAGCGGCCAGCCGCGCTCGGTCAGCATTTCCGAGAGGACGCGCGCGACCAGCGGCTCGGAATCGACCAGTACGCCGTCGCAGTCGAACAGCACGGCATCGAAGGGAAAACGGGACATCTACAGCTCCTGGGGCAATGCAGCGGGGCCATCACCCGCTATTTTCCCACAGCTTCGCAAGCGGGGCACCCGTGGCCATGCCGAGTGCCCCGCGTCCATCCGACAGAGTGATCAGCTCAGATCACAGCCCGCCGGCTGCGGCCAGGTGCTGGCCGGTAGCATGCTCTTCAGCGAGGCCGGCGCATTGATGGCCACGTAGCTTGCACCCAGCAGCTCTTCCAGATCGGCGATCGTCACCAGATAGTTGTCCAGGCTGCCGAGGTTGGCCTCATTGGGGATGATCCAGCTGATTGCCTTGGCGGTGCCGGTGTTGGGGTCACGGGTGATGATCGTCTTCCAGAAGAACTCCGGCGTCGGAATGCCGTGGCTGGCCAGGAAGTAATCGTTGGACGCATCGCCGTAGACCACGCCGCCGTAGACATCCACCGGTGCGATGTCGCGGTAGCACTCGGCCACGTTCTCGGCCTTCACCCAGATGCCCTGGTTGAAGCTGGAAACCTGCGGGACGATGTTGGTCATGTAGTTGGCGCGGCGGATGTAGGTCGCGTTGTAGTCCATATGGTTGGAGGTCACCAGGTGGCCACGGTCATAGCCACTCCTGATGCTGGCATAGGACGCCGTGCTGTTCTGGCCCATGCAGCCGGCCGGCAGGTCCGGGTCGTTGTAGAAGCTGGACGGGCGGGCAGCCGAGCCGGTGTCGGCGGTGAGCGTGTACTCGTAGCGGGTGGCACTGTGGATGTTGCAGTCGTAGGTGAGGACGAAGCCCCCCTTGTTGAGGGTGACGACCTGGGCCTGGGCAGCACCGGCGAAGGCGCTGAGTACGAACGCGAAGAAGAAACCTGCAAGGCGCATTGCGATTCTCCAGCAGAAGATTCAGGACGCAGCGGCCCACCACGACATGGCCGGGGCGAGGTCGCGTGGAGGCACTGCGGAGACGGGTAGTGCGAACTGCGGTAGAACGTGACCGCGAAGACAGGGCCGCTGAGGCCGTGCGGTGTCGTAAGCGTCACAAGCTGTCGCCTTTCGGTCAACGAGGAGAGAGCGAAGCTGTGACCGCGCGCATGCAGTGGCGCTGTGTCAGATAGGTGGCCGCGTGCATGCAACCTATGCGTGATAGGGCGTACTGCATGCGGAAGATGTGCTGGGCAATGGCCAGCTGAGCAGCCACAGGCCGTACACGCTGCGTGGTGCCACGCCGGGCCAGCCGAGGACGCTCAACCTGCGCCTCGAAGCATGAAACACTCCGGCCGGCAGCCGCCTCACCCTGGTGGCCGATGATGGGGGCCGCCCGCTGCGGCGGGCGCGGCACAGCAGGCAGGAAAACTGCGAGACTGCAGATTGATCCGCGACAGGGATGAATCGATGACCATCACAAGGCTGCTGATCGGTGCGCTGCTTGCGGCGACGGGCGCGCAGGATGCACCGACCGGCTGGTCGGCCACGCTGACGAAGGATCTGGATGCCGCCGACGCGGCCATCCGCGGCAGTCATCCCGGCATGGTTGACCGGCAGAATCCCGGTTTCGCTGCACAGCTGGAAGATGCCTTGGCGCTTGCACGCTCACGCGCAGGCAAGGTCGACAGTTTCGCCGGGTACTGGTGGGTGATGAAGGGTTATGCGGCGTCATTCAATGATGGTCATCTCAGCCTCAACGCACTTGCCGGCGCGCCCGCGCTGCCAACGCAATGGCCCGGCTTCCTGACCGGCTTCGACGGCGACACACAGGTGGTCATGACCGTGGACGGTGGCCCGGGCCGTCCGCCATTGGGGGCGCGATTGCTGTCGTGTGATGGCATTGATGCACAGTCGCTGGCTGCGCGCCGTGTGGGTGATTTCAGCGGGCGCTGGAATCTGCAGGCCAGCCGCATCCTGAGCGGCGGTGAAGTGATGCTGGACCAGGGCAATCCCTTCGTGCCCACGCTGCAGAGCTGCATCTTCAGTGTGAATGGGCAGGAGAGGGCGTATGCGCTGCAATGGCAATTCCTCGGCCTTGAAACCCGGAAGCAGCGCCTGGCCGACACCCGCCGCAGTTTCCGCCCGGCCAATGGCTGGCACACGATGCCCGATGGCGGCTACTGGATCACTACCAGCAGCTTCAACGCCGACCCGGCCGAGCAGAACTTCAGGGAACTGACCGGACTGCTTGAGCAGCTTTCGCTGAAAGCCGAAGCGCTGCAGCAGGCGCCGCTGGTGGTGCTCGACGTACGTGGCAACACTGGCGGTGCTTCGCAATGGAGCATTGAGCTGGCACGATTGATCTGGGGGCGGGCCGCCGTAGACGCGCTGCCTGACCGCAGCTGGGTTGAATGGCGGACCTCCGGGGCCAACATCGCGCAGCTTCGTGCATTCCTGCAGAAACTGGAACAGGCTCCCGACGCATCGCCCGAGCTGCTGCGCATGCTGCAAACCGTGACGGCGGGAATGGCGCAGGCCAATGCACGCGGCGAAGCGCTGTGGCGTGAACAACCTTCAGACACGCCGCTCGCACCGTTGAGCCGGTCGGAGAGTTTTGTTCCCAGACGCACTGGCAGGGTGGTCATCGTTGCGGATGCCGCGTGCGGCTCTGCCTGCCTGGACGCCCTGGATCTTTGGAAGCGGCTGGGTGCAGAGCAGGCCGGTGTGGAAACCTCGGCCGACAGCCTTTATATGGACATCAGGCCGGAACGGCTGCCCAGTGGCTTGGCCAGGATCTCAGTGCCGATGAAGGTCTTCCGCGGGCGGGCGCGCGGCTCGAACGAGCCACACGTGCCGGAGCATCGTTATGAAGGGGACTTGCGTGACACCAAGGCACTGGAAGTGTGGCTAGGAGTTGATCGGACCGGTGTCCCGCTGAATCATAAACATCAGTGAATAGGGCGTTGTTGCGGTGCCGCTTGACGCAAACCTTGATGGACGCGACAGCTACGCGCGCACTGCGTGACTGCAAGCCACCATCTCAGGGGACTGGCTCGACATGATTACAGCCAAGGACGGGCGGGGTGGCACAACTCGCATGGACATTCTCCGCATCCGTTGCCGTACCCAAGGGCGCAGAGGCCGTCATCCATGGTCATATCGACGGCAGGGCCGATGGTGTTGTCAGCCCTGCAGACGCGGCGCCCCTCAAGCAGGGGCTTCCCAACGGCGTGGCCAGTACCGGACGCGTCGGGGTTACTGAAATTGTCGGCGGTCGCCTGCAGTTCCGGATGCTCAATGCGCGGATGACCTCGCGGGAACTCCGCCTGCCGCAGAGAAGCCTGGACAGGCAACAGACCCAGCCCGAGTTCATGAAGCCGGAGGCCAGACCATGAGCATGAACCCGATTTTCAAACTAACGGCACTGTGTTGTTCGTTGGGCCTTGTGGCCTGCTCGCCAGCATCGTCGCTGCAGCGCGAAGCCGTTGCCGATCCCCTGTTCCTTCAGGTCGCTGCGGCACCGCAGACATTCGAGGGGAAGACCGTCACCCTGCGCGGCTGGGTTTCCCTGCGGCACGAAGACCGGAATCTATGGGCAACCAAGGCCGACCATGAGCGCTGGCAGACGCCACGGTGCCTCTCGCTTTCCCTGTACGACGCGCTGCTGGACCGTGCCGGCGAGCTTGATGGGCGGCTGGTCGAGGTGACGGGCGTGATCAGCAGCGATGCATCCAAGGGCGGCAGGGTGATCCGCTTGGGCGCCTGCCGCGATGTGGCCATCGCCGTGTCGCAGATGCGGCGGATGGACTCGCACGCGCGCGAGCTGGGGCAGGTTGGCTGAAGCGGGGGGAATCGCCGGGGTTGTCTTCTACTTCCGCACGCCACACCGCTCATCCTCAGGCACATCGCCAGCAAGCGTCAGCAGCAGCCGATCCTGCAGCGTAGGTTCCTGCACGCCAGACAGGACCTGCTCCAGATAGCTCAACGGCACCAATGACCATTGCAGCGTGGCCTGCAAGGGGAAAATCGCAGGCGCTCGATGCTCGGTACCCAGCGCAACCCGGATCAGCAGAACGGGCGGCTGCCTCTCCACGTGCAGCACCGGCACACCCTTGCACAGGATCTGGAAGGAAGCCGAAGCGGGCGTCCCCTCCACGAACTCGAAGCCCTCCCGCGCCCGCGCCTCTGCGAACCGAAGCGCGTGGCGGCGCAGCGTCCAGAATGTCTCATCGGGCACATCGCGGTACGCGAGCACCTCCGGCTCAACAGGCTCGGGCAAGTGCATCTGTACGGCAACGACCAGCGCCAGAAAGAGCGCCCACATCACGCCGTGGCGCACCTTCATTTCAGGCCCCACCGGAGCGATCCTTCAGTCTGAAGGCTGCAGCCGTTCGCTTGCGTGGGCTGCAAGACCCAGGCCGGCCATGATCAGTCCTTCCATCACCCGGTCGCCGACGTATTGCTCCGGCTCGCCGTTCTGGCGGGTGCGTTCTGCGGCCAGCAGCACCTCCAGCACCACGCGCAGGCCTGTCAGCGAGCAGTCGGCATCGGCCAGCGCCATCTGCCGGCCACGCAACTGATGCCGCTCTGGCCAGGGCTGACCGTTGGCGGCCACGCCCGAGCCGATGCTGTGCAGCAGCGCGATGAGGGTGTTGGGGTCCACGGCAGGCCCGGCCGAGGGGGCCTCGTGGATGGGCTGTGGGGCAGGGGAGTGGGGCGTGGTCATGGCAGGGCTCCTTGCGTGCAGGCAGAAGCCGCCACCGATAAAGGTGGCGGACGATGCGTGGTTCGAAACCCGGTCTACGCTGGAACCGGCGGGCACAAGGCCCCCACGCACCGCCCGCCATAGCCGGCAGACGGATTGCCAGCCGGCACCACGCGCGGTGGTGCCGGCTGGCAAGCGTAAACATCAGCGTACAACCGGGGTTTCGAAGCCCGACCACCGGTGTTCGGTGGCATGGCAAGGAATACGCCCGGTTGTGCGCGATGCCAATACAGTAAGGGCAATGCCGTCACCGTTTTCGACGTTTTCAGAATCTTTGTATGGCGGGGAAGGGCGCTAGAGGCTTGGGCTGCAAGGGCTGTGGGCGGTGCCGATTGGCCGGCATATTTCGTGCCGGTACCGACATGCTCGGACCGGGAGTAGGGCAGACGCGACAAATGGATGAGCGGGGCGAACCCTGGTCCGCGCTGACGCCGCGCTCCACGCCATGGCACTATTCGGGATGCGCTAGGGGCGCTTGAAAGGGGGGAGTACATGGAACGTACGCAGAAAACGCTGACGATGGCCGACGTGGCTGGCTGGGGTTCGGCTGTCGTCACGTTTGGCTTGATTCAAGGCGCGCTCTATCTGAAGGCGTACTGGGGCCACTTTGGCCTTGATCCCTTTCAGTTTGTTGCCGTGAGCGAACTGGCCCTGGCTGGCCTGGCAGGCATTGGCATGGTGTTGTTTCTGATGCTGGTGGCCTTGCTGTTTAGCGGCTGGGTCGACGTGAAGCTGACGAGCGGAGCCTCCAAAAGGAAGCGGTTCGCCTGGCTGGGTCCAACGATCTTCTTCACTGGGCTAGGTGCGCTGCTTTGGTGGTCGAACGCGTGGCCTGCGCTGATAGGGCTTTTTCTGACCATCATCTGTGCGCTGGCTGTACGTCTCTCGCCAGTGATACCGACCGCTGTGAAAGATTCCCCTTGGCTGATCTACGCCCTGGTGATGCTGGTTTACGTTTCGATAGTGTCGAGCATGCTTGGTTCCGGGCGTGCCGCGACGATTTCCTCTGGGGGCGGCAAGCACGTGACGGCTGTGACTGTTGATGGCAAGGCACAGGGTGGCCTTAGCCTGATTGGTCGGCTTGGTGATAGCTATGCGCTGTGGGACCCGGCGCGGAAGGCTGCTGTGCTGGTGCCTGTTGGCGATGTTGGGAGGTTGGAGATTGTGCGAAAGGGTGTGATGCCTGTTCCTGCTGCGAAATAGGGCTGGGGTTCTGGCAAGCGCCAGGCAGGGAGTTGCAGTGCATCTGAGATCGCGGACTAGCGATAAGGGATGTTTATCAAGGGTAGGCCGGATGACCTCCTCTAGCCGTAAGCAGACATCGGACGAAGTACGGGATTCGGATTCTTATCGAGGGTGTAACGGTTGCACCAGACAGTTGAATTCTGTCGGCATACGCGCTTATCTCCAATCAATGCTCTCAGGCCAGCATCGACTGCTGGGCGAAGATTCCCGCCATTGCGCCCTGCGACGTTGCCTGGGTTACCGAGGGCAAGAAGGGCGTGGTGAGATCGCCCGCGGCGTAGATACCGGGCACGCTGGTCTGGCGGCGCTCGTCTACCTTAAGGGTGATGCCGGCGGGCGTCTCCACCGTGGTGAGGCCCAGTGACTCGTGCAGATTTGCCGAAGGTCTATTCCGCGGATGCGCAAACAGGATGTCGACGGCCACCTTGCTGCCCGTATCAAGATTGACGGTAGAGATATGACCTCCATGATGTGCGATCTCGACCATCCGGCCATCGACGACGGATATGTTTCGATGCTCCAGATCGACCCGGATGTCGGGAGGAATGTCGTGACCATCAGCGATGACCGTCAATCTGTCGGTCCAGTCGAGGAACAACTTGGCCTGATTGTGCGACTGCGGGCCGGACCAGACGAGTCCCCAATGCTGTCCCGCAACCTCAAAACCGTCACAATAGGGGCAAGGGACCACGGATTTTCCCCAGCATTCTGCAAAACCTGGAACATCGGGGATCTGGTCAACCACACCATAGCTAAGGATCAAGCGGCGTGCGCCAAGACGCATGCCATCCTCCGTCAGCACTGAGAAGTCATCGATCGTGCCGAAAATGCCTTCGGCACGTGCCTTGACCAGGCTGATCGCCGGATAACGGGCCAGCTGCGACCGTGACTCCGCCAGAATATCCAGTGGCGGCTTGTGATCGTGACCAAGCAGTCCATGCGAATGGCCGGCGAATCGATTGCGCGGCAGGTCGGTATCGAGAACGGTGACTTTCCGACGGGCGCGGCCAAGCTGAAGTGCGGCCGCGAGGCCGGCAAAGCTGCCGCCGATAATAATGACGTCATTCATACTGATAGCTCCGTGTTGGCAGTGAAAGGGCAGCAGGTGCTCTGGCTCATGCGGTCCAACAATGCACGCAAGACGTGCCAGAGGATGCAACCCGGTTGCGATGATCTATCCACGTGAACTGTACTGCTGAAAGGCCCGATGAAACACGCTCAGCATTGCGCCGGCATTGGTCGCCGGCTGCGGCGCCACCTGCAGGGAATTTGCCTGCAGCACCAACTGAAGGTACAGACTGGCGTGCTCTTCTGCCATCTCGATTCCCTTGCGAGCCAAAGCCGAGCAGATGTATGCCCTAAAGGGGGCAAGGTAAGCGTTCCAGAGCTCGGCGTAAGCGGTTGTGCCAGTTACGGAATGGCGGAGCGCCCCGCAGAAGCGTCGACACACCTCCAGCTGAGCCAGCTTCTGGATCGCTAGAGAGACATAGTCCAACTCCTCTTTGAGGTCCGCCCCAGGGTGAGTGCGTACAACGAGCTCGGGAAGGCTCGATGCGTGAAGATTCATGACGGCCGTGAAGAGGTGCGCCTTGTCACGATAGTGTGCATAAACAGTCGCCTTGGTGTACCCCGCGAGATCGGCGATCTGCTGCATGCACGTATTGTCGTAACCGGAGGACTGGAACGCTTCGGCGGCGGCTTCAAGAATGCACGCCCGGGTATGCGCGCGCGCACGCTCCCAACGCTTCGCAGATCCATTCATCTCAGGAGCTCCCGCCATGCGCCTTGGGCCTGGTCAGCCCAAATGCCCTTCGCAGACTGGCATCCACTGGCGCGGCAGGCATGAAGCGCCGCAACTTCGCCAACAGCGACGCCTGGCCCGCGGGTGTGCGACGCATCTTCCAATTGCCGAGAACCGCCTCGACGATGGTACCGGCCACGAGCGCTGCGTCCGTGCCTTCATCGGAAGCGCGAGCGATCGCATCCAGTGCGAGTTCGCGCTCGAAGTCGTAGTCGGCGATGGATGTACTGGCTCGCTGTGTATTCATCTTGAATCCAGTGTTGGTAAAGGAGGGCTGCACCAGAGTGACCCGTATCCCAAACTGACGAACCTCGTGATCCAGGCTCTCCGACAGCCCCTCCAAGGCATGCTTGCTGGCCGCGTAAACGCCCATGTAAGGTCCAGGGAGAAATCCGAGCACAGAGCTCACGTTGATGATCCGACCGGCGCGCTGCGCTCGCATGGAGGGCAGTACGGCCCGAATGGCCCTGATCACGCCTAGGACATTCGTGTCGAACAACGACTCGACTTCAGCTACTTCGGTCTCCTCCACTGCACCGATCAGGTTGTGACCCGCGCTGTTCACCAGAGCGTCAATGCGCCCCTCCCTGGCAAAGATGGTGGCCACTGCACGATCAATGCTTGCCTGCTCACGGACATCAAGCTGTACCAGCGTCACGCCCTTGATCGGCTGCGCATGTTCAAGCTGGCGAACGCTGCCATATACCACACAACCTGCGTTGGCCAGCGCCCTTGCGCTGGCTTGCCCGATTCCGGAAGAGGCGCCGGTGACCAGAACAATCTTCTTTCCCATGGCTGCCTTCTGGATTGGATGCGCGTTCATGTGATGGAGTACTCCTCAGTGCGCAGGCCCGAGCGCCGGCTCGACTGCATCGGGTAGGGATGGCTTGATCTTGAACCAGATCGCGTACATCGCTGGCAGGAAGACCAGCGTGAGGACGGTTCCTGCCAATGTCCCGCCGATTAACGTGTACGCCAGCGTTCCCCAGAACACCGAATGCGTCAGGGGAATGAAGGCCAGAATCGCAGCCAGCGCCGTCAGGATGACTGGGCGCGCCCGCTGCACAGTCGCCTCGACGACCGCATCAAATGCACCCAGCCCTTCCTGCTCGTTCTGATGGATCTGCCCGATGAGGATCAGGGTGTTGCGCATCAGAATGCCCGACAGCGCGATCAATCCAACTAGCGCGTTGATGCCGAAGGGTTGCTGGAAGAGGAGCAGCGTAGGCACCACGCCGATGAGGCCTAGCGGACTGGTGGCGAACACCATGATCATTGCGGCGATTGAGCGCACCTGAAGAATGATGATGAGTAGCGTAAGGGCGATCATGATGGGAAACAGTGGGAGCATCGCCGTCGTAGCCTTACCGGACTCCTCGATCGCACCGGCCTGTTCGATGCGGTAGCCGGCCGGGAGCCGCTCGATCAGCGGCTGCAAATCCTTCAGGACTGCCGTCGAGACATCAGGCGGCTGGAGGCCCTCGGCAATGTCGCCGCGGACCGTGATGGTGGGTGTGCGATCACGTCGACGCAGGATAGGATCCTCCATGCGTACTTCTACGGTTCCCACCTGCGAGAGTGGGACGCGTTGACCGGCACTGCCGACCAACGTGAAGTCTGCAATCTTCTCGGGATCCAGGCGCGTATCGCCCGCTGCGCGGCCTACCACCTGCACGGAGCGAATGTCCTCGCGCACGTCGGTGAGCGGTGCACCACTGAGCAGAAACTGTAGTTGCGAGGCCACCGAGTTTGAGGTCAGGCCCACGGCATTGAGGCGATCCTGATTCAGCGCAAAGTGCAATGTCGGGGTGCGCGGACCCCAGTCCGTATTTACCGTGCGCATCATCGGGTTGCTGCGCATGATCAGGCCCACTTGATCAGCGAGCTCGCGCAACCTGTCCGGGTCCGGCCCCATGACCCGGTAGGCGACCGGGAACGGGGATGGCGGACCAAACACGATCTGGGTGACCCGTACCTGCGCTTCGGGTACCAGACCGCTGGCGATTGCTTCGCGCAACCGGAACTTCAGAACTTCGCGCTCCTTGTCATCACCAGCGAGCACCACGATTTTGGCAAACGACGGGTCCGGCAGTTCCGGCGCCATCGCCAGGAAGAAGCGTGGAGCCCCCTGACCGATGTAGGCGGTGACAATACGTGCCTCTTCCTGCTTTGCCAGCCAGGCCTCGACTTTCGACGTTGCGGCACTGGTCTGCTGGATGGAGGTGCCATAAGGCATCTGCACCTCGACCAGTACTTCGGGCCGATCCGAGGTAGGAAAGAACTGCTTCTTGACCACGCCCATGCCGATGACGGCCAGCGCGAACAGGCCGACCACCGCGCCGGCGACCAGCCATTTGCGCGCGATCACGCGCGTCAGAAATGCGCGGAAGCGGTTGTAGTTGCGAGTGTTGTAGATGGCCTGATGCCCGCCCTCCACGGTCTTGATGTCGGGCAGCAGCTTCACGCCAAGATAGGGCGTGAACACCACGGCCACCACCCAGGACACGATGAGCGCTATGCCAACAATCCAGAACATGTTGCCGGTGTATTCGCCTGCGGTGGATCGGGCGAAACCGTTGGGCATGAACCCAATGGCGGTGACCAACGTGCCGGACAGCATCGGTGCAGCAGTGTGGCTCCACGCGTAGGCCGAGGCGGCCACACGACTGTAACCCTCCTCCATCTTCACGACCATCATCTCAATGGCGATGATGGCGTCGTCCACAAGCAGCCCCAGGGCCAGGATGAGCGAGCCTAGCGTGATGCGGTCAAAGTTCTTGCCCGTGGCGGCCATGATGACGAAGACTGCTGCAAGCGTCAGGGGCACGGCCGCTGCGACGACGATGCCGACGCGCCAGCCCATGCTGATGAAGCAAACCAGCATCACAACAAGCAGCGCGACAAAGAACTTGACCATGAACTCGTCGACCGCCGAACTGATGTTCACGGCCTGATCGGTTACTTTGGTGAGCGAGATGCCAAGAGGCAATTGTTCGTTGATCTTGCCAACCTCGGACTCCAGTGCCTTGCCAAGATCCAGTCCGTTCCAGTCGTCACGCATGACGACGCCCAGCAGCAGCGCAGGCTCCCCGTTGTTGCGAACGAAGAACGTCGCGGGGTCTTCGTAGCCGCGCTCAACTGTGGCGACATCGGATAGCTTTAGAGTATGTCCCCGCGCCACGATCGGCGTCTGACGGATCTTCTCCAGGCTATCGAAGGCGCCGTCCACCCGAACGAAGACCTGCGGTCCGCGGGTGTCGATCGAACCGGCAGGCGTCAGCAGGTTCTGGCTGTTGAGGGCCGTGAATATGTCCTGGGGGGTGACGCCTACGGTAGCCAACCGATCATGCGAGAAGGATACGAAGATGCGCTCGGGCTGCTCGCCAATGATGTTGACCTTCTTGACACCAGGCACGTGCAGCAGCTGCTGTCGCAGCACCTCTGCATCGCGTACCAGAAGCCGCTGTGGCTCGCCTTTGGCTTTCAGTGCGAAAAGCGCGAACGTCACGTCTGCATATTCGTCATTGAGAATCGGCCCGATAACACCAGCCGGTAGTCTCGCTGCCTCGTCTCCAAGCTTCTTGCGCGCTTGGTAGAACTCCTCCTGCACCTGCGAGGGCGGCGTCGCATCGCGCAGGGACAGCATCGTGAAGGCCAATCCTGGCCGCGTGTAGGTTTCGGAACGGTCGTACCAACGCAGTTCCTGCAAACGCTTCTCCAGCGGCTCGGCTACCAGGTCCTGCATTTCCTGCGCCGTTGCCCCTGGCCACGCAGTGACGACGGTCATCTGCTTGATCGTGAACGGGGGATCCTCGGCACGGCCAAGCTGGAAGAAGGCCAGGACCCCCGCCACCGTGATCAGGAACAGTAGAAAGACGGTTATGGGGCGCTCGCGAACTGCCAGCGAGGAAAGATTGAAGCGGCCTTCGCTCATGGCTGAGCTCCATTGCGTGCGTCCTTGCCCTCACCCAAGGGCGTGACCACCTGGCCATTCCTTATGAGATGAGCGCCAAGCGAGATGACCTTCTGCCCGGATTGCAGATCGCCCTTGACCTGCGCCATGTCATCCGAGAGTCCTACCACTTGAACGGGGCGCCAGACGGCCTTGACGGGCTTGCCCTCCAGTACCCAAACCCCGTTCCCTTTCCCGGGATCGAACAGGGCGCCAATCGGCACCAGAAGTGGAGCAGTCGCTGAGGCGTTAACTGCAATTTCCACCGTCACCGTGGCGCCCAGAGGAGCCTCTGCCAACGAGCCGTCCAGGACGTAGCGGGCCTCATAGGTGCGTGTCAGCGGGTCAGCCGCGTCAGAGAGCTGCCTAAGTCTGGCAGGTACTGGACTTCCGCGATCCCCGTAGAGTTTGGCCTGCCCGACCGTGCCCAAGGCGGGGCGCAGTGTCTCGGGGAGCTGCACGATGGCTTCGCGCTCTCCTGCTCTGGCCAGTCGGACGACGGGTTGGCCGGCGCTAACTACCTGGCCCGGCTCGGCCAGCGTCTCCATGACGACTCCGTCAGCATCGGCTAGCAACTCTGCGTAGCGATTGGCATTGCTTGCCACCTGCGCTTGGGCTTTGGCGGCACTGAGCTGGGCGCGTGCTGCATCAGCTGCGGCCTTGCTCTGGTCGTATGACGAGGCCGAGATGGCGCCCGTACCGAGCAGGGTGCGATACCTCGCCTCATCGGCAATAGCCTGCCGGGCTTGGGCTTGTGCGGCTACGACGGCCTGCTGCTGTGCCTGCGCCGACAGCTGAAGGTCGGCCGGGTCGATTCGCATCAGGACCTGCCCGCGCCGGACCTTCTGTCCAGCATCGACCAAGCGTTGCGATACCTTCCCTGAAACGCGGAATCCGAGATCGCTCTGGACCCGCGCCGCTACCGTTCCTGTGAATGTGCGAGACCCAGCGCTGTCTCCCCCCACAGTCGCCGTGCGGACCAAGGGCGCCTTTGTTCTAGGGTCTGGCGGCGCTTCAGTACCGCAGCCGATCAGGGCAACGGTAAGTGCAATGGACAATGAATTTTTAACAATTTGCCGCATGGGAGTTCCGTCGATCCGATCTGGACGGAACTTTGCTACTTGTGACTAAACTAGTCAATAGTCACTAAGCAGCTTCTTCAAGGCGACAAGCTCCGCAGCACGAGGTTGCAAAGCAACGTGGGGGCCTGATCGCTGTGGTCAAGACTATGCGGCAACAGGAGAGGGTTCAGGTAAGGGCGCAGCACGAGATAGATGGCGTCGGTCGCTTCATCAAGAGGCGTCTTGCGCTCAAAATCGCCTGAATCCCGACCTTGCAGCAGAAGCTGCTGAAGCAGAGCGCGCAGCCTGTCCTCGTATGCCAGCACGGAAGGCCAATGCTCTGCGGCAGCCGACTGCGCGATCTCATAGAGCTTCCGCTCCTGGGAGAGGAGCCGCTGGTGAGCCTCGGTTGATGCCTTGAAAAGCTTCCTCATCCGCTCTGCAGGCTGCTCTACACCCTCGAGCGCCTGACCGATTTCCTGTTCAAGTTGTGCCAGACAGTTGGAGCAGATCGCCTCGCCAATGGCCTGCTTCGATTCGAAGAATTTATAGACGTACGCCTTTGAAAAGCCGATCGCCTTGGCCAGGTCAGAAACGGTGGTTTTCTCGTACCCGTAGTGACTGAAGTGTTCAGTAGCCGCAACAACAATCTGGTCGCGGATGTCGTGCGTGGCCGGCCCACGGCCGGGACCAGCTGGGGCAGTTGCAGTGTTCATCTGCGGAGCTTAACCAAGCTTCCATGAACCATCAACGTGTGACGAACTGCGGGTACTAGTCACTTAACTGCTCCCATGCGCGCTTTGTGCTGGAAGCGGACCGGGGCTGTCTGAAGTGCTATGCGGCCTGCAAACCGAATACCGAAAAGTAAAAGCCCGCACGCCTGTTGGCATGCGGGCTTCCGATGGCATCGCTCGCTCGATCCAGAAGGCGTCCTACGACTGCACTTCAGCCCGGAACGCGATCTCGATCAACTGTTCGGGGAAGGCGAGCGCCGAAACTCCGATGAGGTTGCTGGCCACCTGCGGGACAGTCTGGCCATAGACGGCAGGCCTGACCTTGCCGCTGGCGGCGAACGCGGCCGGTACATCGATTACGAAAAGGGTTTCTTCCACCACATCCGCCAGCGATCCACCCAGCTCGGCCAACAACACCTGGGCGTTCTCATAGGTGCGCTTCATCTGCGCCTCCATGGTGTCGAAGTTGGCAGGCTTCCCATCAGCCCCCAGAGCCGCCGGCGCTACCAGTTGGCCCTCCGGCGTGTGTGAGAGCTGGCCTGACACGAAGATCGAATTGTTCACGCGCACCGCCTGCACGTAACCATAAGCCGATTCCCACGGCACGCCAAAGCTGGCCGTCCTGCGGTTGGATGTGCTCATTTCGTTGTCCTTCTTAGAGGGAAGGCAGCAGTCTGCCGGTAGGCTGGGCAGCCCGCCTGCCCCGAAAGGGTAATGCGAGAGCAGCGGCGCAGGGCCCGGAGTCCACTTCTCGCCGGAAGCGGACATCGGCGGGGCAGGGGATTAGGAAGATTTATCGGGGGTAGGGTCGATGTGCCTGCATGGGCAAAGTCAGTCCCCGAGTAGTACGCTCCCTGGCATCCCTGGCATCAGAGAACGGAGCACGGATGATCGTCCCAGAGGTCAAAGAATCTGGCAGCTCAGGCACTGAAGCTTTTGAGGAGTACTTTGCCCGCTGGCCAAGGGAGTTAGGCAATTTTCCTCGTGACGTTGTCGAGAACTGGGTCTACCGCCACTGGCGAGATTTTCGCAGGCACTGGATAGATCGTGACCTTATGCGATTCGAGTTCCGGTTAGTTGAGCTGCCCAACTCGAAGGTCATGGAAATCGGTCATATCAAGGACTGGATGCAGACCTTGGACTACTGGGGCGACGAGTTGTTTCGAGATGAAAGCCGGAAAGCGACTTGGCTCGCCAAATCAATGCTTGACTGTGGCACACCTCCTGCGCCCATCATCGTGGCAACTCAAGCATCTGGCATGTATCACCCTATGGGTGCGCCAATGCACGGTACTCAATTGATTGAGGGGCACTTGCGACTTGCATACCTTCGCGGAATGATTCGACACAATCATTCCTCCCTACGGGACAGGCATGAGGTGTGGGCGCTTTGTTTGCCTCGCAATTCTTTTGAGCTGCCAGGATCACAAGCGGGAGGATCATGAAAGAGCTTTACATTCCCAAAGAACTTGGTGTCCGCTTCTACTTCAACGGAGGGCTGTCGAAGTCCGCGCCCTCAGAGGACGAATTCGAGAAAAATCTCGCGACGATTGAAAAGAACCGCGCGGAACTGATTACTGCAACCGTGCTTCTCGAGGACCGAATGGTTGAGGCAGTTGGCATTCTTCTCTTCCGCACGCACGCCTCAGGCGATCTCGAGCGAGAGTTCTTTACTAAAGAGATCATGGGGACCTCAGACTTTTCTTTTGCCTTCAAACGCCGGGTGTTCACCAGACTTCTTGAGCAGACCAAAGCGCTAGATACTGCACGGATACGGACGGTCAAGGCAGCACTCGGCAGCGTTATGACTTGGCGCAATGCATTTGCCCATGGAAAGGTTCTGCATGAGCTCAATGGTGGTTTTCTCCTGCAGTATCACAGTGGCGGTCATCAAGAGTTAGTGCTCGACGATGTATTCTTCGAAAAAGTCGAAGCGACAGTGCGGCATTGCCTTTACACATGCAATGAAGTCGTGCAGCGAGCGGGCGTCGAACCTGGAGACGTCTACACATAGCCCTAGGCGACAGAGATGTCGCCCGCCGGCTCACGAAATTGCGCTGGCCGGCCCACCTTGCTTGTCTGCTCATTACCTCTGGCAGCTGCGTCATTGCCTACAATTCGTCTCGGACGGGCAGCCGTAAGTTGGGGCGCCGATGCGGCACCACTTGCAAGATTTGCCTCCCTTGGACGATAGAAGGCCCCTAGGCGTACTCCGCATGGAGCGCGGGAGTCAACGCCTTTCTTTAATCTGTTCGGAAATAACACGTCGAATCATATTCTCAGTAATTTCCAGGACCTCAACTCGATTGATGACTACTCGCTCGACACTGTGCGACCTAAGCTTATCGTATAGCCATGCAGAGAAGAGCCCAACATCGATATCTACAGCCAGCTGCAAGATGTACTGGCTGATCTCGGGAATGTCTATCGCTTTACGAACCAGCGTACCCTTGTAATGAAGCTCCGCGCCTCCGGGTGCGCCGATAACCATCCCTCTCTGCATCGAGCTTGAGCCCGAGATGAGGAAAGGTAGCTGACGGTCGAACGACTCGATTTCGATGGACATCATCATGATTTAGCCCTTGCGTCAAAATAGGCTTTCGCATCCACAAATCGCGAGAACACTTCATCAGTACGCCCTGTGAATTCCATGTGCCCCACAGTCTTGCGGTCTGTCCAGTAGTCAGCCTCTAGAGCGCTTGGCTTATATTTTTTTGAGCCGTGAGTGGCTATTACTGCGGCTCCGACATGTCTTTCGCTGCGAACTCCACGTAATGACACGCTAGGTGTATTTGCATAAGCGATTGCGATTTCAAAGCGCGATGCACATGTGCTGGGCTTGATCGAGTGAGCCAACAGGCAAGACTCGGATTCAGGAGTGAGTAGGTGGATCTCCAGCTTCGAGGCGGTTTGTGTCACCGCGGCAAAAGCCGATATCGGCGGGATGCCTTGGTTCGTCTCAGGGTCCAACCAGCTTGACTGAATACTAACTTTCCAAGTCCCCCGGATGTCCGGGCGATCGAACAGAAATCCTTGAAGGAATCTGAGCTTCCATAACCAATGCTCCATCGCGTATGCGACCAAGACCAGTACCGATACAACAGTCGTGAACGGAGCTGCGTGCTCCCAAGTAAGCTTTGTTCCCTGTAGAAAAAGAGCGCCCGCCCATGCAGCTGCGGCTATGAGCAATGCAGCGGTGATCTGGGGTCGAGTAAACATCATGCAATTCCAATTCGCGCGCGTGCACGATCAATGAACGCCTTAAACTGTTGTCGCTTGATTTCATTGCCCTTGAGCAAGTACTTGAGATCGCTGACCTCACCCCATTCGCCGCACGCCTCCATGCTTGAAAGTTGAGTCGACAGATAGTTCAGTACGGCAGTAACGTCCCGAAATAGCGTGTCGTGCATGAAAAGTACATCCGGCACATTCCAAATCAGACACTCAACATTAAAACCCTTCAGTGGCTTTGCTTCGGGTGCACCTTCGTCGTCCATGACGTTCCTCAATTTCTTTACAATTCGAGCAATCTTGCGATAGGCGCGCCGCGTACTGTTGTTCTTCTCATTTCCGTTTGCGTAGTGTTGATCAGGCCAATTGACGATCTTTACGCCCTTGTCGCTGTACAGCTGAGTGCCACTCAAGTACGTACCGGTGCGCCGGTACCTGCGGTGTTCAAAGACAGGTACGACGTCGGCGTCCACGCGATATGTGTTCTCGTGCACGTCGAATGCCTTGTCTCCACGCGTTACGTGCGCGGAGCCAAAATAGCCTACAAGGGCGTCACCAACGTCTTTCTTGAATTGAGCGTATGAGTAGGTTGCGGGTTGATTACCAAATGTATCGTGAGTAGTCCCTTCAGGGTATTCCGGGAAGAATGTGTCACCCGTATATATAACTGCGATATCCACATCACTATCCTGACGAACGTTCACTCGGTTCCGGTAGGAACCCTGCACGAATGCACGGGTTACAGTCGCCAATGATGGCCATGCGGCCATCGCCTTTTTGATGGCCGTGATTGAGTGTTCAATCTTGTCGGTTTCAGTCTTGCTAGGTGACTGAGCCCACCTAGCAAAGCACGCTTCCCATTCTGCGCTCATGATCAACTCCCTTTAATTGTTCTCCCGTGTCCACTTTGGGGGGCGCAGCTTTCCCTTTCAAGGCTGGATGCGGCTGAAAGCGATTCCATGCCAGCATGCAAGCGTGTCAGCAGAGCCGGGCAGCCCATACGGCGCCCGCGCTTCAATGCAGGCCGTCAAGTCTCCAGTAAGCGAGCTGCTGGGTTGCATGTGGCGCCGCCCGACTGGAAATACCCCACGACGCTCGACACCGCCCGGTGCTCGGTCAGCTGCATGATTGCCGGCAATGAGACCCCTTGGCGGCTGGCCTCGGTCACGAATCCCGATCGCAGGCTATGCCCGCCAAAATCGCCCTCCAGTCCCGCCAGGCGCGCCCGCCGCTGCACGATTTCGCCGATCGCAGCCGGGGAGAGGGCAGGGCCGACGCGCTGTTTCCACAGCCGCCGGAAGATCGCCCCTTCGGTGATCCCGGCTGCGTCCAGCCAGTCCTGCAGGGCGAGGGCGGCCCGATCGAGCACCGGCTTGTCCGGGGTCGAGGTCGCCGTAACCCCGGCCTGCTGGGTCTTACTGTGCTCCAGCCGGTAGATATAGCCCGCCTCGCCAATCCGGCGCAGGTCGCGCAGGTCGGCAGCGGCGATCTCGCTGCGCCGGCGGCCGCCACTAGCGAACCCGAAGCAGAGTAGCGTGGGCGCTCGCCGCGTTTGACCGCGGCCCGCGCCGCGCGGCTGAGCACGGTGCGAATTGCAGGCTGCTCGCAGGGATTGGCCACGTGCTTGAGTCGGTGCGCGGTGGACAGCACGGCAACGCGATGGCGCACGGCGGCCAAGGTCCACGGGCCGACCTTGGCTTTGAGGCCGGCGGCCACCAAGGCCTGGTCGACGGCTGGGGGTCGTGTTTTCGGCTATGGCCCGCGGCATCACCGAATCCGACGTCCACACCGCCGCCGACGCGCTGGTGGCCAAGGGCGAGCGCCCCACCGTCGAGCGGATCCGGGCTCACCTGGGGACCGGCTCTCCGAACACCGTGACTCGCTGGCTGGAAACGTGGTGGAACCGACTCGGCGCGCGCCTGCAGCCAGCGCGTCCGGACCTGGACGATGCGCCAGCGGTGTTGGCGGAACTCGCCGGGCAATAGTGGGAGTTGGCGTTGAAGCATGCACGGGAGGCCGCCCATCGAGAGCTTGCAGAGGCTGAGCAGTCGTTGGCCGCCCAGCGTGATCCCGGCTTGTAGCTGACGAGCTGACGCAAGTGCGTTCAGAGCGTGACGCTGCAATCACTGGCGAGAGGATTGCAACGACTCAAGTCGCAGAGCTGCAGCAACTGGTTGACCAGCTCCGTCTGCAGATCTCAGGACTCGCAGAGCAGCGGGACCTCGAGCTTAGAAGAGCCGATCGAACTGAGGCAGCGAGACAGCAACTTGACGGCCGGCTTCATGAGGCCCTGGAAACGGCGAAATCTGATCGAGAAGACTGGGCCGAGTACGCCAGATCTGTCGAGAATCGGGCGCTGAGCGATGTGGATAGAGCGCGCCAAGAAGCGAAAGAACTCCAGACGCAACTCAACAGCATGGCCGAACATCACAGGGCAATTGAGAGACAGTTACGCCAGGATCTCCATGCCGCCCAAGCAGCGGCAGCGACGGCGAGCCAATCCGCGAACATCCTGCGTGGGCAACCTAAAAATCTCTGCGATGAACAATCATGCTGCGAGCTCGTCCTTGTCGGGTGTGCGGGCTGGCAGGCAAGAGCCGAGCCAGAGCCGCAGCCATTGCCATGCGGAGCCCGCGAAGGCGTGGATTCGGGCAATCCATCATTTCGCATAATGTATATTATGTTCAAAGCAGACTAGGCATCGACTCCGCTACCAAGCCCGACCAACGGCGCCTCGTACATCACCCAGGCTCCAAGCCCAGCCATGGTGCCCCTGTGCCTCTGCACCCCAGGTCGCAGGCGCCTCAAGGGCATCCCGGCACAACTTGGGAACACACTCCCACATAAGCGCCGGACTAACTTTCAATTCTGAAGGAAGCCCAAGCCCTCAGCCCTGCAGAATTCAACGCCGGCAGACCCACGATCACCGTGACGCGTCACGTTAATGGCGCCCGCCAACCTGTCACACGCTCATTGCGGACGAGGTTCAAAAGCCCCCAGACGCAACAAGCTACTTCACTGCACCCAGCCCGCGCAGATCCCGACACAAACCTCCGACTTTTCCTACTTCCACTTTAGGAAAAGTCTCAAAAATCGAACGTTTTCGATGCTCGACGCGACAGCAGCGCCAGAATGAGCGCCACGCCACTGGGCGCTGACAACACTCCTGCGCATGAACGGATTCCCTGCACCGCGCCGGCTTCGCCTGGCCCTGCTTGATGACCATGACGTCGTCCGCCGCGGCACGGCCTTCCACCTGGGCAACGACAGCCGCTTCGAGATCATCGCCAGCCACAGTGACAGCCAGTCGTTCGTGCTGGCCCTGCAGCAGTGCCAGGCCGATGTGGCCATCATCGACATCACCCTTGCGCCCGGCGATATCAGCGGCGCCGAGCTGGTCGAGTACCTGCGGCAGTCGTTGCCGCGGGTAACGCTGCTCGGTTTCGCCGGGCAGACCTCGGTGGCAATCATCAACCACCTGTTAGATGCGGGAATCAGCGGCTTTGTCGGTAAATCCGAGCCATTGGTTGAACTGTCCGACGCGGTCGTGCGCGTGTCCCAGGGGCTCTGCCGAATTCCACCCTCGTGCAAGCTGCTGGCGCCCTGCGATGCGCTGAGCCGCAACGAACGCGAGGTCATCCGGATGGTCCTGGATGGGCTGACCGTATCGGAGATCGCCCTGCATCGCCACCGCAGCATCAAGACCGTCAGTACGCAGAAGATTGCCGCGCTGCGCAAGCTGGGGCTGCGCAATGATGCGGAGATCTTCGCGATGCGGCAGCAGCTGGAGGCGCTGTGACCGCGCTGTTCAAGCGTGCCCGCAGGTTCATGCTGCTGGCACTGCTCACCTTGCTTCCTTGTACGTCTGCGGGCGACATCCAGTACGGGAAGTGGACAGCGGGCCGCGTGGTCCGGGTGGCTGCGGCCCCCACGCTGCATCCTGTGCCCGCAGATGCTGCCGATCCCGGGATGTTGCAGACGCTGGCGCATGGCTATGCCGCGCTCGTTGCACGCCATTCCGGCCTCGCCTTCGTCGAAGTCCCTTTTCCCAGCAGCCTCGCAGCGATGACCGCGGTCTGTGAGGGGCGGGCCGACCTTGTGCTGGCGATGGGCGCTGACGATGGGGCGCGCCTGCCCTGCCCCAGCCTGGCGCCCTCGCGCAGCTTTTCTGGCGGTGCCAGCGTGCTCGCCGGCCGCATTGGTGAGCGATTGCCGCGGCGGGTTGCCGATCTCGGCACGCTGCGGATCGCTGCCGTTGAAGGCGGGCCCTACCTGGCGTGGCTGGCACGCCACCACCCTGCAGTGCCTGTGCTGCCGCACCCCAACATGTGGGCGGCACTGGCGGCCGTGGATGCTGGCATTGCGGACGCGGCGATCGGCCTGGAATCCACGGCAGGGGCGATAGCGCGGCGTCACTTCCCCCACAGCCTGCGGCTGCAGACGGTCGATGCTGATCTTTCGACCCAGCTGCATCTTCTCGCTAGGCGCGAGGACCAGGCGCTGCTTGATCGGATCGAGCTGGCGCTGGATGACATCACCATCGAAGAGCATGCCCAGCTGCTGCAGCGTTGGGCCCGGCAGACGCTGCCGGCCGCTCTCGGCCTGAAAGTGCGCGAAGGCCTCGATGGCGCCGCACTGTGGCTGTTGCCAGCGGCCGCCCTGCTACTGGCACTTCCGTTGCTGGCTGCGCGCAGGCTGCGCCAGAAACAGGGGCTTGATCAGAAGCAGGCGCGGATGACGGGCATGATCAGCCATGAGGTGCGCAATTCCGCCCAGGCGGTCATGGCCTCGATCGACCTGCTGGATCAGCAACCGCTACCTGCCGGGCAGCGCGAACTGGTAGCCGCTGCGACCACTGCCAGCCACGCATTGCGCGGACTGCTCAATCGCGCGTTGGACTTCTCCCGTCTGGCCAGCGGCACTTTCCGGCCAAGGCAGGTGGCCTGCGACGTGCCGGCGATCTGCACGCAGGCGCTGCAAGCCATTACGCCCCTCGCGCAGAAGAAGGCACTGACCCTGCAGCTCTGCGCACCTCAGACACCGTTCCCGACGCTGGCAACAGACCCGGACTGCCTGCGCCAGCTGCTCGACAATCTGCTCGGCAATGCCGTCAAGTTCACCGACGTCGGCGGCGTTGAACTGCGCCTGCAGCTGGATGCGTCCACGAAGAACGCATCACTGTTGGTAGAGGTCATCGACAGCGGCATCGGCATCGCGCCAGCGCAGATGAAAACCCTGTTTGAGCCCTTCCGACAGGCAGATGCAGGCAGGCAACGCGGTGGCAGCGGCCTGGGCCTTTCCATCTGTCGCACCTTGGCCGAGGCCATGGGCGGCACCTTGGATGTCCATAGCGTGCATGGCCGTGGCAGCCGCTTCACGCTTCGCTTGCCCGTGCAGCGAGTGCAGGAAGATGCGTCGACCGCTGCCGCTGCGTCCGCCCTGCCCCAGCTGGCCGGCATGCGCATTCTACTGGTCGAGGATCATGCGCTGAACCGGCAGGTCATTGTAGCCCAGTTGCGGCAGTGGGGTGCGACGGTGCGGGAGACTGCCAATGCCGACGATGCATTGGCAGTCCAGATGCAGGCACCCTTCCCGCTGGTGATGCTGGACATCGGCCTGCCAGGCATGGATGGCTACGCGCTGGCTCGGCAATTGCGATTGCTCGAAGCAGAAGGCACGCCTCGCGTCAGGCTGGTCGCGCTCTCCGCCTTCACCGGTGGCGACCACGCGCTGCGCTGCCAGGCGGCCGGCATCGACGCGGTATTGCTCAAACCGTTGCAGGCCGATGCGCTGCTGCAGGCGCTGGACCAGCCTGTGCCCGGCAGTGCCGTCGAGAGCACTGCCCGCGAACTGGTGGCCGCCTACGAAGAAGATGTCGATCGCGAGCTGCAATGCCTGCACGAAGCGATCGCCCATTGTGATGCCGCACAGCTGCGCCATCATGCGCATCGCCTGCAGGGCGTGCTGCAGATGCTCAATGTGGCCGGCATGGAGGCACGCGCCGGCGAGCTATGGGAGTTGGGCGATCGCGTGCCGCCCGGGTGGGACGATGCGCGCCAGGTGCTGGCCGAGCTGCAGGCGTGGCGCGGCTCCCGGGGTGCGGGAACCGCGCCGTCGCCCTGAATCAGGCGGCGTTGCGGCCTGCCTGGCGGCGGGTCAGGTCGTTGAAGCGACCCAGCGACATCAGGTGCTGGTGGATCAGCGCCAACCAGCCGTTGCGGTGCCATTCGATGACGGTCGCATCCGGCAGCGCGATGAACTTCTCGACGTCGACCACGAAGAAGCCGTTGAGGTTGAACTCGCGACCATCGGGCAGGCGCACGGTTGCATTGCGCTCGACCAGCAGGCCGTTGTCGACCAGTGCCTTGGAGAATGCCTGGGTCTGCTCGTGCTCGCGGGTGAACTGGCCGCAGAACTCAAGCGCCTGCTGCACCATCTCGGTGGCCTTGCCGTCGACGAACAGCGGCTGGCCTTCTTCACCGCCACGGACGATGCGCGTGCTGTCTTCGTCGATGCCCAGCAGGAAGTCATTGTCCGCGCCGGTGTCGATGAAGATGAAGGGATGGCGGCGCAGGTAGGCCGGGATGTAGGTCTCGTCGTCCCACAGGCCATCGGTGATGAACAGGTTGTCGGTGGTTACACCCACGGCGGCCATCGGCACCGCGGTCGGGCCGGCGAACAGGATCGGGAAGTGGTGCAGCGCCAGCGAGAATTCGCCCAGCACCAGCGGGATGGAGTTGCTGTTGGCAGCAAACTCGAGCTTGCCCGGCAGGATGCGCAGATCGGCGTGCAGGTCTGCCTGCAGCGGCACCGGGCGGGTGTAGAACAGGGGCGCACCGGTCGGCGCAGCTTCGGTGTTGGTGTCGCTGGTGGTGGTCATCGTGGAAACCATGTCGATCATGCGCGCCTGCCATCCCGGGCGCGCCAGCGGGAACAACCTGAATCCCGCATTATCAACAAGGCAGGTGACAACGGCCACCCCGTCGCCGACTTATTTCAGCTGCAGCGGGTAGCGTTGCCACAGTACGTGGACCAGGAAGCCGGCCAGTTCGGTGTCGCGCGCACTGACCGCCGCGCGGATCTTGTCCAGCAGGACCATGTCGCTGCAATGCCGCACATCGGCATGGTTGGCCTGGCCAGCGCGCCGCGCCCGATAGCGTGCAGCCCGCTGTGCGTCGCTCATTGCGTACCCGAACTTGGGCGGCCGACCGCGTTTGCGCGGCAGGGTCAGCTCCAGGGTTCCGGGATCATTGTCATCACGCATGGGCAGGGTGCGGGCGGCGGCAAGCAACGGGGGGTGCGCAATTTATCGTGAGGCATCACTTTAATCCAGCTTTTTCTGTGGTTTTGTTGCAATGCAGTGCAATTGGGAGACCGGCTTGCGGTAGATCCACGCCATGCGTGGATACGGATCCCGACACCACACAAAAAAGGGAGCCCGCGAACGGGCTCCCCTGCTCCTTGCTTACGCTGCATGCACCGGCTCGTAGCCATGCAGGTGCGATTCGCTGCTGGCCCGTCCCTGGCTCAGCGAACGCAGCGAGGTCGTATACCCGACCAGCTGCGCCAGCGGCGCGAACCCGCTGACTTCGGCGCGACCGTCCTGGTCCTCGATGCGGGCGACGCGTCCATGGCGGCGATTCAGATCACCCACCACGTCCCCCACCGAGGCCGACGGCGAATGCACCGTCACCGCCATCACCGGTTCCAGCAACTGCGTGCCACTGGCTGCCAGCGCGGCCTTGATGCCCTCGCTGCCGGCCCGATGGAACGCCATCTCCGAGGAGTCCTTCGCGTGGGTCTGGCCATCCACCAGGCTGACTTCGATGCCGACCACCGGATGGCCCTGCGGGCCTTCCGACAGCGCAGCACGAACGCCCTTCTCCACCGCAGCAATGAAGTTGCGCGGCACCACGCCACCGACGATGCGGTCATTGAACACAACCTCGCCGTCGTCGCGCGGCACCACGTCCAGCACCACGTGCGCGAACTGGCCCTGACCACCTGTCTGCTTGACCAGCCGGCCCACAACGCCCTGCACGGCACGCTGCGGTGTTTCCAGGTACGCCACGCGCGGTGCTCCGATGCCGATGTCCAGCTTCCATTCGCTGCGCAGGCGCTCGACCATCACTTCCAGGTGCAGCTCGCCCATGCCCCAGGCCAGGGTTTCACCGGTCTCGCGATCGGTTTCCACCCGGAACGAGGGATCTTCCTGGGCCAGGCTGGCCAGGCCCTGCGCCAGCCGGATCAGGTCGGCCGCACGTGCCGGCTCCAAACGCCAGGCCAGCACCGGAGCCTGCGCCTGGATGCTCTCCAGGCGCAGCGGCTGCCCTCGCCCGCTCAGCGTTTCACCGCTGACCGCATCCTTCCAGCCCAGCACCGCCACGATGTCGCCGGCCACGGCCTGCCCGATGTCCTGGGTCTGGTCGGCCTGCACGCGCACCAGCCGGCTGATGCGACGCCCTTGCGGGTGCTGCGAGCTGGCCACGTTGTCGCCTACCTTAAAGGTGCCCGAGTACAGCCGCACGAAGCTCAACGCACCGTGCTGCTGGTGGGTGATCTTGAACAGCAGGCCGGCCAACGGACCGTCCGGGTCCGGCGGCAGCAGGACGTCGCCGCCCTCGCCTTCGGCCGTGACTGCAGGACGATCCAGCGGCGACGGCAGGTAGTCGACCACTGCATCCAGCAGCGTTTCGATGCCCTTGTCCTTGAAGGCAGCCCCCGCCAGCACCGGTACGCCGGCGCCGGCCAGCGTCGCGCGACGGATCGCTGCGCGCAGCATCCCAGCGTCGATCTCACGCCCTTCCAGCCATGCCGTTGCCAGCACATCGTCATGGTCGGCCACGGCCTCCACCAGCGCATTGCGCTGCGACTGCCACTGCGCGCGCTCAGCCTCGCTCCATGCCGTCACCGTCGCCGCACCTGCGTCCTGCCACTGCAGCACGCGGCCATCGACCAAGTCGACCCAGCCATGGAAATCGCCCTCTCTGCCCAGCGGCACGCCCAGCGCCCATGGTCGCGCCCGCAGCTTGTCCTGCAGCTGCTCCAGCACGCGCTCGAAAGAAGCGCCGATGCGATCCATCTTGTTGACGAACGCAATCAACGGCACGCCATGCCGGCGCGCCTGGCGCCACACGGTTTCCGATTGCGGCTGCACGCCGTCCACGGCCGAGAACACGGCCACGGCACCGTCGAGCACACGCAGCGAGCGCTCGACCTCGATGGCGAAGTCGATATGGCCGGGCGTGTCGATCAGGGTCAGCTGGTGCAGCGGTAGATCGCGCGGCGCCCATTGTGCGTGCACGGCGGCTGCGCCGATGGTGATGCCGCGTTCGCGCTCGATCGCCGAGAAGTCGGTGGTCGCGTTGCCGTCGTGTACTTCGCCGACGCGGTGGATCTCGCCGGTCTTCCACAGAAGGCGCTCGGTGAGGGTGGTCTTGCCGGCGTCGATGTGGGCAATGATGCCGAGGTTGCGAAGACGCGACAGCGTCTGTGTGTTGGTGTTCATGAGAAAAGTTCCTGCTGGGCCAACTTCGGGGGCCGCACACGCTGGTTGGCAACGGCGTGTGCGGCTAGCGTTCGGTCTCGGCGATCTGGTGCATGGCACGTTCTCCTTGCGGTGGAGCGGGTTGGGGGATGGCGGCGGAAACGAAAAGAGCGCCCCGGAGGGCGCTCTGTGGATGGTCCAGCGAAGGCCGCGATCAGCGGCCTCGTAGAGCTCCAGGCAGACACGCCCGTTCCGCGCTTGCGCGGGTCAGGGTGAAAAACTTCAGGAGCGGCATCCGGTTCATGCGGCGCATTCTAGACCTGTGAATCTGGCGCGCAAGTGAATATTGCACACATGGATGGAACGATGAGCCCCGAAGTAGAGCCACCCCATGGGTGGCTGCAACCCAGGTCGTCAGGCGACTTACTTGCAGCCGTGCAGCCGGCGCGCTTCGCCCACGGTGGCGCCCTGCTTGTCGACGGTTGCAACCCAGCCCTTCAGCGACATGGCGGGATCGTTGCCCTGCTTGCGCGGACCACCATGGATCAGCACTTCGGTCCAGCTGCCGACCGGCGCCAGTTCGTCCAGGCGCGCGGCCTGGTCCTCGTCGGTACTGAAGGTGTCGTCGGGCGAGGAGGGTTTTGCGTTGTTGACCGTCGCCTGCTTGCGCACGCGCACACGCAGCGCACCGTCCGGCATGCGCTGGGTGGCCACCTCGTATCGCTCCACGCCATAGGCCCACTTTGACTCGCCGGGGCGACGCGTCTCAGTGCCGTCATCGGCAACCTCGATCGACTCGCCGGCGACCGTGCCCAGCGCAGCAATGCCGCCGAAGCCGGCCATCATCGCCTCGTAGGCCACCATCTGCCGCTGCTCGACCGACAGCTTGCTGGCATCCGGTTTCATGCCGGGCAGATTGAGGTAGGCGGCCTTGTTGCACAACAGCAGCACGCGCTTGTCCTCCCAGGCCATCGATGTCTCACCATTGGCGAAGTACTCGGTGGTGAACGATGAAACCGCTGCACCCTCGCCGGTCGAATGGCGGGTGTCGATGCGCGACGCCTGTTCGGACGCTGTCATCAGCGAGACCTTGGTGGTCGCGGCGGCCCCTGCAGCACCGATAACGCCGACCAGTGCAGCAAACAGTGCGCAACGCGTGCGGGAGAGAGTCATCAGGCCATTCCTTTGAGAAAATCGAACCGCACATGATACGCGGCCAGGCCCGGGGTGCCGCCTCGTCTCAGGTAACCACCACCAACGGCACACCCCGGCGCGGATGCTGCAGCACCACCACGTCCTGCTGGTAGACGCGGCGCAGGTTGGCCTCGGTCAGCACGTGCGAAGGCGTGCCGTCAGCGGCCACCCTGCCCTGCTCCAGCAACACGATACGATCGGAGTACCCGGCCGCCAGGTTGAGGTCATGCAGCACCACGATCACGCACGCACCGGCTTCGGCGCAGGCACGCACGCTGCGCAGGGTGCGCTCCTGGTGGCGCAGATCCAGGGCAGCCGTAGGCTCATCCAGCAGCAGCAACGGCGTGTCCTGTGCCAACACGCGGGCGAACGTGGTGCGCGCCGATTCGCCGCCGGACAGCTGCTGCACTTCGCGCAGGCGCAGCGCCTGCAGCTCGGCAGCATCGATTGCCCGCTCCACCTGGGCCTCATCCACCTGCGGATCCGGCGGGTGCGGCAGGCGCCCCATCGCCACCACTTCCTCCACGCTGAAGGCGAAGCGCACGCCGTGCTCCTGCGGCATCACCGCACGTTCGCGCGCAAGCGGTCCGGCCCTGTAGTCGCGCAGCGGACGTCCATGCAGCTGCACATCGCCACCGTCGGCACGCAGATCGCCAGCCGCCACCCCCAGCAGGGTCGACTTGCCGGCACCGTTGGGCCCCACCAGCGCCGTTACCGTGCCCGGCTCGAATGCGAGGGTGATGCCATGCAGGATCTCGCGCTGCTGGCGACGCACCACCACGTCGCGCAGTTGCAGGAAGGCGCTCATGCGGCCGCCTTGCGGCGCTGCTGCAGCACCAGCCAGAGGAAGAACGGCGCGCCCAGCGCGGCGGAGAACAGGCCCAGCGGAATCTCGGCAGGCGGGTCCAGGGTGCGCGCCGCAGTGTCGGCCACCACGATCAGCAGTGCACCCAGCAGCCCCGACAACGGCAGCAGCCAGCGGTGGCCAGGGCCAACCAGCAGGCGCGCCACGTGCGGCACCACCAGACCGACGAAACTGATCGAGCCGGCGAACGCCACCGCAGCGCCGACCAGCAGCGCACTGAAGGCCACCAGCAGGCGCCGTGTGCGCGCCACGTCCAGCCCCAGATGCTGTGCCTGGCGCTCGCCGAGCGCCAGCATGTCCAGCGGTGTGGCCAAGCGCTGCAGTGCGAACGCGCCGATGGCGAACAGCGGCAGCACCGCCACCACATCGGCCCAGTTCGCGCGCGCCAGCGAACCCATCTGCCAGAACACCAGCGATTGCAGCTCGCTTTCGTTGGCGATGTAGGTCAAAAAGCCGATCAGTGCCGAACAGAACGCGGCCATCGCAATGCCCACCAGCAACAGCGTGGCATTGCCACTACCCTTGCCCGGCCGCGCCAGCGCATAGGTCAGCCCGATCGCGGCGGCACCGCCGCCGAAGGCGGCCACCGGCACCAGCCAACCGGCCGCGCCCGCAGCACCCAGCACGATCGCCGCCACGGCACCCAACGCGGCGCCCTGGCTGACACCGACGATGCCCGGATCGGCCAGCGGATTGCCGAACAGCCCCTGCAGGCTGGCACCGGCCATCGCCAGCGCCGCGCCGACCATCGCCCCCAGCAACGCACGCGGAATGCGCAGCTGCCAGACCACGGCCAGGTCACGGCTGCTGACCGATTGCGGATCCAGCAGGCCCAGCTTCACTGCCAGTGCCTGCATCACGTCCAGCGGCGGCAAGCGCAGCGGCCCCACGGCAAACGACGCCAGCACCGCGCCCAGCAGCGCGACCAGCGCAATCAACAACATCGTCCGCCCGCGACGGCGGCGTCGATCCGCAGGTCTCATGCCTTCGGCAGCGCCGCCAGGGCCTGCGCCAGGGCCAATGCCCCCGCACCGGACCCGATGCTGGCGTACTTCAGCTGCGCATCCGGCATCACCCAGACCCGGTTGGCCTGTCCGGCCGGGGTCTGCTTCAGCGTCGGGTAGGCCTTCCACAGGCCTTCGGCACCACCGAACAGCTGCAGGTCATGCTCGGTCACCAGGATCACGTCCGGTGCCGCCGCGACCACGCCTTCGTTGCTCAGCTGCGAATAGTTGGCCACGCCGGCCTCGGTGCCGATGTTGAGGCCGCCGGCCAGTGCGATCAGCTTGGCCGATGCGCTGTCGGCACCGGCCACGGTGGGCGCACCGCCCGCTCCCGTCGCCGACACATGGATCACCCGCGGCGCATGCGCCAGGCCCTTGCCGATCGCGGCGGCCTCATCCAGCTGGCGCTGCACCTGCGTGGCCAGGGTCTGCCCTGCATCGGCCACGCCAAGCACGGCGGCGATCTTGCGCACCTTGTCCGGCGCCGGCTGCAGGTCGTCGATCACCACTGCGGGCTCGCCCACTTCGCGCAGCTTCTTTGCCAGTTCGGTGTGGCGACGCAGGCTGTTGCCGATGAACAGCGAGCCCTGCAGGCTCAGCACGCCTTCCACGCCGGTCGTGCGGTTGAACAGAAACTGATGCGGCGCAGCCAGGCCGGCCTCGGTGGTGGTGTTGGTCGGCGCAGCGAACACCTGCTCGCCCAGCCCCAGTGCTTCGATCACCGCGATGATGTCGTCACCACCTGCAATGATCCGGCTGCTGTCATCCACCTCCACATCGGCGCCATCGTCGGAGTGCACCTTGCTCGGCAGTACCGCCTGCTGCCCCGGCAGTGTCGGCACGTCGCGGCCTGCCACCCGCTGCCAACCTGCGGGAAGTGCTCCCGCCTTGGCGGTGGCGGCCGCCGGTGCTGCTGCGTCTGGGTTGCCGGCAGACGGCGGCGCTTTATCGCCACAGGCGGCCAGCACCAATGAAACGGCAATCGGGAGCGCGCACTGGCGCAGGCGGGAAGCAATGTTCATGCAGATTCTCCTTTGCTGGCAGGGCGGCGCGGTGCCGCCCTGCCCTGTGGCTTACGGCTGGCGCAGGCTGATGCGGGTGATGCGGTCACCCTTCGGATCTTCAGCGCCACGCGACTTGTTCACGGCGAAGACATTGCCCTTGCCATCGGCGCGGACGTGATTGGGGAAGGTGCCGCCATCGAGGTTGCCGACCACCTTGCCATCACGGTCGACGGCAGCGACGGTGCCGGCACCGCGATTGGTGACGTAGGCCAGGCCACTCTTCGCATCGAAGGCCACGTTCAGTGCACCGGCGCCGACCGGCACGTCGTGCACGACCTTGCCGCTGGCCACGTCGACGATCAGCAGGTTGTCGGTGCCCTGCGAGGCCACGTAGAGGCGGTTGCGCTCGGCATCGAAGGCTACGCCCGAAGCGCTGATCGCATTGCCCAGGTCGATCACCTTGTCGACCTTGCCGCTGGCCACATCGATCACCGCCGCTTCCGGTGTGCCGATGCTGACCGTGAACAGCTTGCCGCTGGGCTCGTCCAGCACCAGGCTCATCGGCACGAACTTCTCGTCGTCCACGCCGGAGGCCAGGGTGATCGGCTCCAGTGCCTTCAGCGTCTTCGCATCGAACACCGACAAATGGTCTTCACCGGCGGCCGAGGCAAACACCTTGCCGTGCGTGCTGTCGACCACCACGTCGCGGGCGTGCGGCACGGCGCCGACCGGGAACTGGTGGACCAGCGACAGATCCGCCTGGCGATAGACAGCCACGGTGTCCTGGCGGGTGTTGCTGACCCAGACATTGCCATTGGCATCATCCACGCCCACGCCATACACAGCGAACACCGCACCGTTGGTGCTGCCCGGTACCTGCGCCGGGGTGATGGCCTTGGTCACCTTCAGCGACTTCGGGTCCAGTTTCAGCAGCTGGGACTGGGTGACCGGCGGGCGGCCGACGGCCGAGGTCACGAACACGGCATTGCTGGCAGCACTGTAGGCCGACTGGTACAGGCCCGGCACCAGCTTGTTGGACTGGGTGGCGAACTTCGCCTGGCCCGACAGCGGCAGCTGCGGCGATACACGCAGCTTCAGAACGGCTGCGGCGGCGGGCTGGCTGGCGCGCACCACCACCGGATGGGTGCCCGGCACGGCGTCGGCCGGAATGGCCAGCTGGGTCTTGAAGTTGCCATCGGCATCGACGACGACCGGCTGGCTGTTGAGCACCGTATCGCCACGCAGCAGGCTGACCTGCTGGCCCGGCACGAAGCCGCGGCCGGTGACATCGGCGGTGCTGCCGGGAACCACGTTCTCACCGCGTGAGACAACCTGGCCCTTGAAGGTAGCGCTGGCCGGCTGATCGAACACCGGCTGTGCGCTGGCGGTCACTGCCAGCAGCAGGCCGGCGGCCAGGGAAGTGAGGCGGAAAGACGGACGGAATGACATGGAAGGCTCCTTGCACACGTAGGCCGCGCCTGGTGGCGCGGGATTCATCGGTTGCCTTGGCCGCTGCACATCGACAGTCCGCCTGGGTAGTGGGGTCGCACAGCGCTGCCGTGCGAAGGGGTCATTCGGCGGCGTTGTCTCCACCGGCCGGCTGGCCGTCGGCGGCGCTGCGATCGGTCACGCCATACAGTTCGTGCAGCGCCGCGTGGAAGGACGCGGGCAGCATCGGGCCATGGCCCAGGCCCGGGAACTCGCGGTACCGCACGCTCAGCCCCGGCACCTTGCCCAGGCGCTCGGACAGCTGCATCGCCGCATCCGGGGTGGCGCCACCAATGCGGCGCAGATGGGCGACCACGCGCGGATTGCTCATGTCGCGCTTGCCACGGTCGCCGACGCGCTCGGCACCGCCCAGCATCAACCACACCTTTGCTGGCTGGCCATGCACGTTCTGCACGAACTGCTGCTCGATGTCACCCAGCGGCGCACCCTGGCTCCACCACAATGACGGACTGGCGCTGAGGTAGTACTGGAAGGCGGCCGGACGGGTGTACAGGCTGCTGAGCACGAACAGGCCGCCCAGCGAATGGCCCCACAGCGCCTGCTGCTGGCGGTCGATGTTGGCGCGGCGTTCCACTTCGGGCTTGATGCGGCGCTCGATCATGTCCAGGAAGGCCGCTGCGCCGCCGCCGACAGCCTGCGTCCTGCCGCTTTCATCATCGGCGCGATCGATCCATGCGGTGTAGTCGCGGGTGCGCGCCGCCGAATCGATGCGCAGGTCGTTGTCGTAGCCGATCAGCACCAGCACCGGCGGCGCCTTGCGTGCGGCAAGCTCGGCCAGCAGCGGCTGGTCCAGCACCATCGCCACGGCGTTGCCGTCCAGTGCGTACAGCACCGGCGATCGCGCCTTGGAGGCCTTGGCCGGAATCGCCACATTCACCTGCCAGCGGCGCTGCTGGTCGGGGCTGTCGATCACGAAACGCTCGAAGCGATAGCTGGCCGCCGGTGCATCGAGCACGGTCTGGCCCATCTTCTGCAGCGGATTGCGTTGCTGCGCGTATGCGTACGGGGTAGCCAGGAGCAGGCCCATCATCAAGGCGACCAGGCCGGACAGCAGCGGGCCACGGCGCGGGGGCAGGAGCGAAGACTTCATCAGTGACGGCGAAAGCGGCACACGGCCACTGGTTCACAAGGGACCGCAGTCTACCTTAAACGCGAATGATTATCACATAGATCAAACGACACGCTATGTGTCCCGCGCGCGACGGTGCGTACGCCAGCGCTTGCACCGCACGTCCGGCTTCATCTACTTTGCCTGCCATCGGGGCGCAGGAACGCCCCGCCCTCGCGGGTGCCTGCCTGGCCCCTGCCCATCAGCTCCACAACCGCCATGGGATCGGATCCCATGATTGTGAGAACACCTTGAAGCACAAAGCACTGATCGCACTCGTTGCCGGCCTTGTCGCCCCGCTGGCCGGCCATGCCGCGCCAAGCCTGGCCGGACTGTATTCGGCCTATGAAGAGGCCGGCTATTCCTCCCTCGGGCTGGAACAGCTCAACCAGACCGTGCAGTTCACGGCGGTGAGCTTGGGCGCCTCCAGCAACCTGCAGGGCGAGCCCGTTCTTGAGGCGGGCGATGAGGATGGCCAGGTGCTGGCCCGCCTCACCGCCTCCGATGACGAGCAGAACGCCAAGCTTGCAGCGATGGAGGAAGGCGTCACCTTCACCGCCAGCTGCACGCTGCAGTTCAGTTCGGGATCGGATTACCTGGCACTGGGCGACTGCGTACTGCAGTGATCGGTTCGGCACCGCCGACAACAGCGCAGAAACGACGAAGCCGGCCCTGGGCCGGCTTCGTTGCATTGGGCTGAGACCGTTGACTCAAGGGCCAGCGGGCACCGGACCGTACGGGTTCTCCTGCGGGGTACCCGGCAGCAGCGCAAAGATCAGGATCACCACCCCACCACCCGGCACCAGCGCCAGCAGGTACAGCCACCCCGACTGGTTGCAGTCATGGAGGCGGCGCACGGTCACCGCGATCAGCGGCACGATCGTGGCCAGCCAGAGCGCACCCACCAGTGCCAGCGCACTGATCGCGATCCAAGCCATCCAGCTGGAATCGGCGTCCAGCACGAGGCCAGCAATGAGCGCCACTGTCAGCGCAATCACGCTTATCGCAGTTCCCGCAAGCAGCAGGAACAGCTGGAACATCCAGTACTCGCGGCGGTTGGCGCGGCCCTCGAACTGGGCGTAGCGCTTCAACGGCAGAATCATTTCCTGCACGGCATCGTTCCTTGAAAACAGGCCGCGCAGTCTGCCAAATGCATGCGAGCGGGGCAATGCGCCGCCTTGCCACACGCAGACGGCTACGCGCCCTTGGCCGCCCTCGCCGCCTCGCGCTCGGCACGCAACCGGTCGAGTTTTTCCTTCAGCTTGATCTCCAGCCCGCGCGGCACCGGGTTGTAATACACCCGCTCGCCCATCGCATCGGGGAAACCGGTCTGGTCCAGCGCGATGCCGCCTTCGGCGTCGTGGTCGTACTGGTACTCGGCACCGTAGCCCAGCTCCTTCATCAGTTTGGTCGGTGCATTGCGCAGGTGCAGCGGCACTTCTTCGGTACCGCTGTCGCGCACGTCGGCCTTGGTCTGGTTGAAGGCGGCATAGCCGGCATTCGACTTGGCGGTGCTGGCCAGGTACAGCACCAGCTGCGCGAAAGCGAGCTCACCTTCCGGGCTGCCCAGCCGCTCGTAGATGTCCCACGCTTCCAGCGCCATGCTCTGCGCGCGAGGATCGGCCAGGCCGATGTCCTCGATGGCCATGCGGGTCAGCCGGCGCGCCAGATAGGACGGATCACAGCCGCCGTCGAGCATGCGCGTGAGCCAGTACAACGCGGCATCGGGATTGGAGCTGCGCACGGACTTGTGCAGCGCCGAGATCTGGTCGTAGAACTGCTCACCGCCCTTGTCGAAGCGGCGGGTACGGTCGGCCAGCACCTGCGTCAGGGTCTGCGGGGTGATGCGCCCGCCCTCCCCGCCTGCCAGCTCGGCGGCGATTTCCAGCAGGGTCAGCGCACGGCGGACGTCGCCATCGGCGGCGGTGGCGATTTCCAGCAACAGCTCGGGCGCGACCTCGATGCGTTCCTCGCCGAGGCCACGCTCACGGTCACCGAGCGCACGTTCCAGCGCTTCGACGATGTCAGTCGGCGAGACACCTTCCAGCACATGCACGCGGCAACGCGACAACAGCGCCGAGTTCAACTCGAACGAGGGGTTCTCGGTGGTGGCACCGACGAACAGGATGGTGCCGCGCTCGATGTGCGGCAGGAACGCATCCTGCTGCGCCTTGTTGAAGCGGTGCACTTCGTCGACAAACAGCACCGTGCGACGACCTTCGGCGAAACGCTGCGCGGCCTCGGCCAGCACCTGGCGTACTTCCGGCAGGCCGGACAGCACCGCGGAGATGGCGCGGAATTCGGCATCGGAGTATTCAGCCAGCAACAGCGCCAGCGTGGTCTTGCCGCAGCCGGGTGGTCCCCACAGGATCATCGAATGCACGCGCCCGGATTCGACGGCGCGGCGCAGCGCGCTCTCCGGCGCGAGCAGACGCTTCTGACCGACCATCTCGTCCAGGGTGCGCGGGCGCATGCGCTCGGCCAGCGGGCGCATGTGTTCCCGATCAACACTCAGTAGATCGGGGCCGGGGAATGAAGTGGAGCGATGTCTTGGCACGCGGTCATTGTACCGCGAGAGCGTGCCAACCAAGGTTGGCACCCATCAGGGGCGGTGGCGGTTGGCACCCAGGTAGCGCCGGGCCATGCCCGGCGACCGCAATCAGTTGCCGATGACGTCGGTGCCCGCCGGCGGGGTGAAGCGGAAGGTGTTGGCGGCAAAGCTGGGGTTGCGCTTCCAGCCGCTGAAGCTGATCACGGTGCGCTGGCCCACGGCGTCGGTGATCTCCATCTTCGCCAGGCCCTGGGCGTTGAAGCCCAGCGCGGCGTACTGGAAGCTGGCTTCAGTCTCGCGCTTCGGCGACAGCGACAGCCACTGCAGGCCATCGCGGGTAGCGGCCTCTTCGCTCACGTCGTACTGCTGCTCCAGCAGCGCCGGGTTGATCAGCGCGGTCAGCGGGCTGTTCTGCTCTTCCTTGCCCTGCTCGCGCACGGTCGCCTGCTCCAGGTCCGGCTCGAACATCCACACCTTCTTGCCATCAGCCACGATCAGCTGCTCGTGCGGGCGCACGTATTCCCATCGGAACAGGCGCGGTGCCGACAAAGCGACGCGACCACTGGTGGATTCCTTGACCTTGCCGCGGCTGTCGAACACCTGCTGGCTGAACTGCCCATCCAGGCCCTTCAGGCCGGTGGTGAAGGTCTTCAGGTCATCACGGGCGCCGGCCCAGGCGCTGCCGGCGGCGGCACAGGCCACGGCCAGGGTGGTGGTGGCAAGGAAACGACGGAGACGAAGGTTCATGCGGAAATCCTGTGGGCGCGCGGCCAGGAAAGTTGGTTGCCAGTGTGCCCGGCGAAAGATGAATGGGCGATCAGGACGCCATTATGACGCCCTGATCGCTGATCGGCGATTCAGCCGCCAGCGGCCGGCAGCTTGCCGTACAGCACCTGGCCACGGAAGCCGCGGCGCACCTCGCGGAACAGTGCGCGGAACGCGGCATAGTCCTGCGGCTGGCACAGCGCCTCGGTGCCGCGCACCGCGTTCTGTTGCAGGCGGTGGTGCACGGTCACTTCCTGGCCCTGCCGGCTCCAGTCGACCCGGTACTCCCCAGCCGCATTGGCAAACCGCTGGCTGCGCGGAATCGCGATGATCGGGGCATTGGCCGGGAACTGCAGGCGATAGGTTTCCTCGCGCAGGCTGGCATTGCAGTAGAACGGCGTCTCGTTGTCCGGTGCCGAGGCCGTTGCATACAGCCCGCGCACCGATTCACCACCTGGCGGATCGGGCACGGCCATGCCACCGGCCACGTCGAAGTCCACATAGTCCTCGGCCTGGAAGGCCATGCGATAGCCAAACGGCCGGGTCAGGTCGACCGGCACACCCTGCAGCTGCAGCTGGCCGCGGCCATCGAAACCGGACGCGGCCATGATCGATTCTTCAGCGCGCGCCCGGTTCTGTGCATTGAGCTGGGCGAACTGCGCGCGCATGCCGATCTCGGCGTTGTCGCTCAGCTGCGGCACCGTCTCGCCACGCAGGTTGCCCTGGGCATCGAAGGTGAAGCGCACATCCATCACCGTGGCGTTGCGCTGCGGGTCATTGGCCGGCGTGCGCGCCAGGGTGGCATCGCGGGTGTGCAGCACCGGCGCGCCCAGGTCGCCATCGGGCAGCTGGCCGAAGCGCGCCCAGGCACTGGTCGAATCCAGGTACAGGTCGAACTCGGGCACGTAGGTGATGGCGTGGTTGAAGCGGCCCAGCAGCGGAATCTTCGGCAGCGTCGGGCCGCCGCCGGCACCGATCAGCACCGGCGAGCTGGTGATGCCCTTGGCCGCCAGCAGCGCCTCGAGGATCGTTACGTGGTCCTTGCAGTCGCCATAGTGGTTGTCGAGGATGCTCTGCGCACTGTTCGGCTCCAGGCCGCCATTGCCCAGGTACACCGCCACGTAGCGGATGTTCTGCGCCACCCAGCGGTACAGCGCATCGGCCTGCGCGCGACGGTCGCTGATGCCGGCGGTGACGTCGTCGGCCAGTGCCTGGATCTCCGGGGTGACCTGTGCGGCCGGCCCTGCTTTCAGTTGATAGGCCCGGCCCATCTGCGCCCAGTCACGGTAGGTACTGGCCATGATGTTCGGCCCGAACTCCCACACCGCCGCCGACCAGTTCTGCGCCTGCATCGGCTCGCGGCGCTGGTAGCGCCAGCGCCATTGCGCCTGGCCGTTCTTCACCACCGGCCGGTCACTGCCCTGCACGCCACGGCTGTCCACGAACATGGGCAGATTGGCCGGTGCGCTGAGGGTCACTTCGGCATCGTCGTACTGGGTGAACACATTGAAGGTTTCCCACAGGCCGAAGTAGCCCGGGAAATAGGGCGTCAGCTGGGTCCGGCGCACCTGGTAGAACAGCCGCGTGCCCGGCGCCAGGTTCGGGAATACGACCACCCGCACCTTGCGGTCGGCATACATCGCCGCCGAGGCACTGGAATAGCTTTCCTGGGTGTAGATGCGGTCGGCCGGTACTTCGCGGCGCTGGCCGTCGGCCGTCAGCGTGTAGGCGTTGACCACATCCAGCGTTTCCATCTTCTCGCTGTAGCTCAGCCGCACCTGGCTGAACTGCTCCACCGCGGCCTTGGTCTTGAGCAGGATCTCGTAGGTTTCGGTCTGCACGTTGCCGGCATCGGCGCGCACCTGGTAGTCGGCGCGATAACGCACAAAGCTGAAGTTGTTGCTGGCCTCGGCATCGCTGCCGGTCGACGGCGGCGCGACCGCAGGTACCGCCGTCGCGGCGGCGTCGGCCAGCGCCGGGCCGGCTGCCAGCAGGCAGGCCAGCGCCAGCGCGCAGGAAACGGGTTGAAGCATGCGTCGGTTCCTTGGACGTCGGGAGTGCGGCAGGGCTTGGCTTACTTCGGCGGCGGCGGTGCCAGCACCGTGCGGTCGCCGTTGTGCTCGGGCGGACTGACCACACCGGCCGCTTCCATGGCCTCGATCAGTCGCGCCGCGCGGTTGTAACCGATCTTCAGGCGACGCTGCACACCGGAAATCGACGCGCGGCGGGTCTCGGTGACCACGCGCAGCGCTTCGTCGTACAGCGGGTCGGACTCATCGCCGCCGCCGGAACTGGTCTCCGGCAGGCCGGTCGCACCGACCACCACGCCATCGCCCATCGTCTGTACTTCGTCCAGCACGCCGTCGACATAGTCGGCCGGCCCCATTGCCTTGAGGTGCTCGACCACGCGATGCACTTCCTCATCGGACACGAAGGCGCCGTGCACACGCTCGGGCATCGCCGTGCCCGGCGGCAGGTACAGCATGTCGCCGTGACCGAGCAGCGTCTCGGCGCCGGACTGATCGAGGATGGTGCGCGAATCGATCTTCGAGCTGACCTGGAAGGCGATGCGGGTGGGAATGTTGGCCTTGATCAGGCCGGTGATGACGTCCACCGACGGGCGCTGGGTGGCCAGGATCAGGTGGATGCCGGCGGCACGTGCCTTCTGCGCCAGGCGCGCGATCAGCTCTTCGACCTTCTTGCCGACGATCATCATCATGTCGGCGAATTCGTCGATGAAGATGACGATGAACGGCAGCGTTTCCAATGGGCGCGGCGCCTCGCCCAGCTCCGGGTTCGGCTTGAACAGCGGGTCCATCATCGGCTGGCCGGCGTCCTGGGCGTCCTTCACCTTCTTGTTGAAGCCGGCCAGGTTGCGCACGCCCACCGCGCTCATCAGCTTGTAGCGGCGCTCCATCTCGGCCACGCACCAGCGCAGGCCGTTGGCGGCCTCCTTCATGTCGGTGACCACCGGCGCCAGCAGGTGTGGAATGCCCTGGTAGACGCTGAGTTCGAGCATCTTCGGATCGATCATCAGCATCCGCAGGTCTTTCGGCGATGCCTTGAACAGCAGGCTCAGCACCATCGCGTTGACCGCCACCGACTTGCCCGAACCGGTGGTACCGGCCACGAGCAGGTGCGGCATGCGCGCCAGGTCGGCTACGGTCGAGCGGCCGGCGATGTCCTTGCCCAGCGCCAGGGTCAGCACGCTGGCGGACTTGTCGTACTCCTTCGAGCGCAGCAGCTCGGACAGGTAGATCATCTCGCGGGTGACGTTGGGGATTTCCAGGCCGATCACCGACTTGCCCGGGATCACATCAACCACACGCACCGATTTCACCGACAGGCCGCGGGCGATGTCCTTGTCCAGCGAACTGATCTGGCTGACCTTGATGCCCGGTGCCGGCTCGATCTCGAAGCGGGTGATGACCGGGCCGGGGTTGGCGCCGACCACCTGCGCTTCGATACGGAAGTCCTTGAGCTTGAACTCGATCTGCCGCGACAGCGCGTCGAGGGTGTCCTTGTCATAGCCCACGGGCTGCGGCTTGGGATCATCCAGCAGGGCCAGCGGCGGCAGGTCCGAGCCGTCGCCATTGACGCCACGGAACATCGGGATCTGGTTGTCACGCTTGGCCCGGTCGCTCTTTTCGATCACCGGTTCCGGGCGCGGCTCGATCTTCACCGGTTCGCGCTTGGCGCGCACTTCGGCATCGGCCTTGCGTACTTCCTGGCGCTCCTCGCGCAGCGCGCGGGTCTGCTGCCATTCGGTGGCCTGCTCCTTCTTGCGCTCCAGCAACGGTGCCAACGACATCACGCCGCGACCGATCCTTTCCATCACCACGAACCAGGACAGGCCCGTGGCCAAGGTGATCGAGGCCAGCAGCAGCACCAGCACGAACAGGTTAGCGCCCAGCGCACCAAAGCCCACGCTGAGCGAATTGCCGACCAGCTTGCCCAGGATGCCGCCCGCACTGGAGACATCGCCACTGAACAGGCGAACGTGCAGGAAACCGGTGCCGGCGATCAGGAAGCCGACCAGGCCGACCAGTCGCAATGCGGGGTCCAGATCGTTCTCGCCCTTGCTCTCGCGCTTGAGGCCGAACATTGCGATCCAGGCCAGCGCGCCCAGCACCACCGGCAGCAGGAAGGCGATGTAGCCGAACAGCTGCAGCAGCACGTCGGCGATCCACGCGCCCGCGCGACCGCCCATGTTGTGCACCGGCGCCACCACGCTGCCAGTGTGCGACCAGCCCGGATCGCTGGCTGAATAGGTGAAAAGACTGGCAGCCAGATACAGCAGCGCCGGCGCGATGGCGATCAGACCCAGGTCGCGCCACAGGCGCTGACGGCGTGGGTTGTCGGTCGTGGCCGCTGCCGCCGAGCGACGCGATGCCTTTTTGTCGTCGGACCTGGAGCGTTCGGGGACCTGCTTCGCCACCTTAGACCATACCTTTGGAATGCGCTGTTAGTGTTTGATAATAAACGAGACGGCGTCAGTTTTCAGTTATCCGTTGCCGCACGGGCAGGGACAAGGCCTGAAACCGCCCATGGATGACGGCGTTCTGTTCATCGGCTTGAATCGCCCTGCCCCAGCCGCCACTCTATGACCAGCCAAGGATGCCGTGCAAACATCGCCGCGCCTTGTCCCATCTACCTTTTCGCGAGTCTACATGAGCACCAGCCTGCCCTCCCGCCACCAGCGTCTTGTCATCCTCGGTTCCGGCCCGGCCGGCTGGACTGCCGCCGTCTACGCTGCCCGCGCCAACCTGAAGCCGGTCGTCATCACCGGCCTGCAGCAGGGTGGCCAGCTGATGACCACCACCGAAGTGGACAACTGGCCGGGTGACGCCCATGGCCTGATGGGCCCGGACCTGATGGCGCGCATGCAGGCCCACGCCGAGCGCTTCGAGACCGAGGTCATCTTCGACCACATCCATACTGCGGACCTGTCGCAGCGTCCGTTCAAGCTGATCGGCGACAGCCACGAGTACACCTGTGACGCCCTGATCATCTCCACCGGCGCGACCGCCAAGTACCTGGGCATCCCGACCGAAGACGAGTTCAAGGGCCGTGGCGTTTCCGCCTGCGCCACCTGCGACGGCTTCTTCTACCGTGACCAGGACGTGGTCGTGGTCGGCGGCGGCAACACCGCCGTGGAAGAAGCGCTGTACCTGTCCAACATCGCCCGCAAGGTCTACCTGGTCCACCGCCGCGACACCCTGAAGGCGGAAAAGATCATGCAGGACAAGCTGTTCGCCAAGGTTGAAGCCGGCAAGATCGAAACCGTCTGGCACCACCAGGTGGAGGAAGTGCTGGGCAACGAGGCCGGCGTGACCGGCGTGCGCGTGAAGTCGACCCTGGACGGCAGCACCCGCGACATCGATGCCCATGGCTTCTTCGTGGCCATCGGCCACCACCCGAACACCCAGCTGTTCGACGGCCAGCTGACCATGAACAACGGCTACCTGGAAATCCGTTCGGGCCTGGGCGGCAACGCCACCCAGACCTCGGTGGAAGGCGTGTTCGCCGCCGGCGACGTGGCTGACCAGCACTACCGCCAGGCGATCACCTCGGCCGGCTTCGGCTGCATGGCCGCACTGGACGCAGAGCGCTACCTGGATGCACAGGGCAAGGCCAGCTGAGGCTGGCTTCCATAGCGCCGAGGCATGGTTGACCGGGAAGGCCGACGCGAAAGCGCCGGCCTTTTTTTCAGTAGTGCCAGGCCATGCCTGGCAAGTACAACACTGTGAAACCGCCTAGGTCAGGACGCAGGATTGATTGAACTCCTGATACTCCGTCACTACGCCATCCGCATCGCGCAGGCGTGTCCGCCAGCGAACCGTTCCGACCCCGTCGCCATTGCAGAGCAATTCAAGCTGCACTGGCCGGCCGGGGTCCATGAATTCCTCGTCCGCCGGCGTGCAGTTTCCCCCCACGCAGGAGGCAACGCTCAACTCCAGCACCAGGGGATACTGGGGATTGCCCTTGAATGCGACCGGGACAACCCGAGAGGAGCGCACCGGGATCTGTACATCTGCCAGAGGATCAAGGGCCAAGGTCTCGCATGCCTTTCCGGTTGCCCACAACCTATACCCCTTCTCAACACCCTTCATGGCAGCAGACCGGAAGACGGGATCCTGCAGTGCCGCAACATCCTCCGGATTGGAGTGATAGGCCGTCTCGACGATCACCGACGGCATGGTGCCAATGCGGTTCTCGCCGTGGCCTTCAGCAACCGATTCGGCTCGAACAGGAAAGCTCTCGTACCCGGGCTGCGCATGGATCACTTCTCTCATGCCGCACAGGATGCTGTCACCCAGCGCCTTGTCCTCTGGCTTGGTCCGATGATGATAGACCTCGGCACCGCGAACGCCGGGGGCGGCGTTTCCGTTTGTGTGCAGGCTCAGCATTACATCGACGCCAAGGTGATTGGCGTAGTTGGGACGAGCACGGATGTCCTCCTTCACCTCCCGATCACTGCTGGGACTATTTGGAAGCTCATTCCATATGTCGGCGCGTTCGGGGAGGAGCGCTTTCAAGTGATATCTGGAAGACATCTGTTCCCAAGGATGGCCAGACTCCGGATGCGGGTCTTTAGAACGACTGCGAGCGCGATGCACCACCAATCCACTTCGCTGCTCCAGCCAATCCTGCAGTTCGTCGCCGTATGTAGGGCTCAATACGTCCTCCTGCAGGCCGAGCGGAGCAGGGCGCTGGAATTCCCACGCCCTGCTGGGATGCAAGGCAATATATCCATGACTCGATGAAACCAGAGCCTGAGTGTGCGCGGATCGGGATTTCGCCGCTCTCGGCATAGGGTGATCTTCTGGAAAATGCGCCTCTATTGGCTTGCCCTGAAAAAGGAACTCCACATCCAGAATTTCCAAGCCCGCCTGATCCGAGTAGTGCCGAAGATCAGCGGCCAATGGGATGAGGAAAAGTTCTCCATAGTTCTGTTCATCGCCCGGAAGGTATCCGGGGCCGAAGTCGACGACCATCCTGCGTTTTTGCGGATCGACTGCCACACTCACAGTCACGTGCCGCAGCCTGCCCTCCTCTTGCAGATGACGCGTCAACTGGGCGCCAATCTCGCGCTCAAGCAGCGCCAACAGCTCGGCATAGGTGCCCGGATCTTCTGCTGCCCTTGAGTCCTCGGCTCTAGAAGCCAACACTGGTGACACAAGGAACAGGCTGCACGCAACTACGGCAGTTGCAAGCTTCAATCCCTTCATTATTGATTTCTCCATGTGGTGGGATACACGCCGCTCATGCAGCGCCCCGCCACCCTGCCCAGCCGTGCGCCAGCGATTCCGCACCATGCGCACACCGATGGACATTTCAAACTTCCCTCATTCCCAACCCAGAACAAACCAATCCAACCCCGCCAACACCGTTCGTGATCCACCTGGCCTATCCTTGCCAACCATGCCCACCACCCGTTTCCTCGACTCCCTGCAGTCCGTTCCCGCCACCGCCTGGGATGCCCTGCACGATGGCCGCAATCCATTCGTCAGCCATGCCTTCCTGTCCGGCCTGGAAGCCTACGGCTGCCTGCGCGAGGACTGGGGCTGGCAGCCGCAGCACTTCACCCTGTGGGACGGCGACGCCCTGGTCGGCGCCATTCCCGGCTACCTGAAGACCAATTCCCACGGCGAGTTCGTGTTCGACCACGCCTGGGCCAACGCCTATGCGCGGCACGGACGCGACTACTACCCGAAGTGGCTCGGCGCGGTGCCTTACTCGCCGGTGACTGGCCCGCGCCTGCTGGCCCGTGACGACGCGCAGCGCACCGCCCTGCTGACGGCACTGCGCGAACAGTTGCCTGTGCTGGATGTGTCATCAGCACACATCAACTTCCACACAGCGGCTGACGAAACAATCTTCGACGACGACTGGTTGCTGCGCGAGGACATCCAGTTCCAGTGGCATAACCCGGGTGACTGGGTGACGTTCGAAGAGTTCCTAGGCGCGATGGACCACAAGCACCGCAAGAACATCCGCCAGGAGCGCGCCAAGGTCGGCCGCCAAGGCATCACCTTCCGGGTGGTGCATGGCGACGAAGCCAGCCGCGCCGATCTGCAGGCGATGTACCGCTTCTACCTGCAGACCTTCCTCGAATACGGCAACGCGCCGGCGCTGACCGAGGCGTTCCTGCGGCATCTGGCGGTTTCACTGGGCCGCAGGCTGGTGCTGTTCCTGGCCGAACAGGACGGTGAACCGATCGCCGGTGCGTTGTGCCTGCGCGGCGGCGACACGCTGTACGGCCGCTATTGGGGCGGCGCCACCCTGCCCGGCCTGCACTTCGAGGCCTGCTACTACCAGGGCATTGAGTACTGCCTGCGCGAGGGCGTGGCCCGCTTCGAGCCGGGTGCGCAGGGCGAGCACAAGCTGGCACGTGGCTTTCTGCCCACCATCGTGCGCAGCCGGCACTGGGTAGCCGACGCGGAATTCGCCGAGGCGCTGCAGGACTGGTGCCGGCAGGAACGACGCGATGTGCGGCGCTACCAGCAGGAGCTGCAGGGGCATGGCCCGTTCCGCGCGGAACCGTAGCGTCGGGACTTCTCGAGAAAATCGGTGCGCACCAAGGTGCGCACCCACCGAGGCAGTTCCGGAAAGACCCGTCCATCCGAAGCGTGCCAACCAAGGTTGGCATCTACCACGGCAATGACGGGGACCCCGCGCTCAGGTGCACTGCCAGAAGTGCCCGCTCACCCGGCACTTCGCACACCAGAAGCTGTACAGCATGCCGCCACTGCCCCACAGCAGCATGCCTTCATTGGTGGTTGGCAACGTTGAATCCAGCTGCATCACGAAAGGCATCTGCTCGCCGCAATCGATGCACGCCGGATAGTGCGCGCTCTGCACCCAGCTCGGTGCGCCCCCCATCCGCGACAGGTTCTGCCGGTGATTGGACTGGCCCCAGTCCTGCTGCTGCCAGCGATGGCTGTCCATCGCCGCAAGACCCACCTCGGCCTGCATCAGGTCGCCGCTGTCGGTGGGATTGATCGGCACTTGGCAGTGCTGGCTGGGGTGGCAGCTCGGCACGCCTTCCGCATCGTGACGATAGAAACGCACCGGCGGGTCTTCCCAGCCACAGCAATCCAGGCACAGCCCGAGCGTGACCTCGCCCTGCGCGTCCGGCTGCAGCGCCGCAGCATCGGCCTGCAGCAGACGCTGCAGCGGCGCATGACAGCTGCCGCACAAGGCATCGAGCAGCCCGCCCATGCGCCCGGTGTGACGCACCTGGCCACCCTGCCAGGTGGGATGCAGCCGCCAGATCCGCTTGCGCCAGGCAGGCTCTTCGGCCACCTGTGCGCGATGCTGTTCTCGCCCGAAACGCAGGTGCAGCGCTTGCAGGTCATGCAGGCGGCGCAGCCGCGGGCCATCGGCCAGGCCCGCCCAGTGCGCCCAGACCTCGGCATCCAGATCGCTCCAGTCGGCCAGATAGCCACGGGCGGCGGCGTAGGTTTCCGGCTGGCTTGCCAGCAACACCGCCTTGGCCCGCTCCAGCTCGCGATCGTCGTCGGCCTCGGTCAACCGGTGCGCCCAGTCAGTCGCAACCGACGGCGGCAATGCCCGCCAGACCTGCGAGGCCAACTGGATGTCATCCTCGATGGCGACCTCCAGCAGCGCCTCCCAATCGTCCTGCAGCGTGTGCGGCGCCTGGTAGCTGGCAAACTCCAGCACGCTGGCCAGCAGCTGCCCGCGCTCGCCGTCACGATAGCGCCGCCAAGCGTCACTACAGACCGGGGCGACAGCCTCGTCCGGCAGCAGATCCAGCGCCATGTCGAGGAAGGTGGAGCTGGGTGAGCGGCGATCCAGCGCACGCATCAACAGCGCGCCAAGCTGCTTGCGGTCTTCGCTGGCCAGGCTCAACAGCATGGCCAGGCTGTCATTGCGCGTGCGCGGCGCATCGTGCACATCGAGGATGGCGGTGATCGGATCGCTCATGCGGGGCTCCCTGCCGGTAGTGCGTGATGGTGCAAGACATCGCGCATCGCCACGAAGAATACAATGCCGGCATGACCCGTCAGCTGCCCTGGCGCCTGGCCGATGCGCCGGATGCCCCCTTCCCGCCGGCCGAGACAGCGCTGCGCCAACCCGACGGCCTGCTTGCGGTGGGCGGAGACCTGCATCCGCTGCGCCTGCTCAATGCCTATGCCGGGGGCATCTTTCCCTGGTTCAGCGAAGGCGAGCCGATCCTGTGGTGGTCGCCGGACCCGCGCATGGTGTTCCGTACCGACGGCGTGCACCTGAGCAGCAGGTTCCGCCGGCAGCTGCGCGGCAACCGCTGGGAGGTGACTGCCGATACCGCCTTCAGCCAGGTGATGCGCGCCTGCGCCAGCGCGCCCCGCCCCGGCCAGGAAGGTACCTGGATCAGCCCGGCGATGGTGGATGCCTACAGCCAGCTGCACGACCTGGGTTTCGCACATTCCTTCGAGGTGTGGGATCGGCAGACACTGGTCGGCGGCATCTATGGCGTGGCCATCGGCGAGATGTTCTTTGGTGAAAGCATGTTCAGCGGCGAAAGTGGCGGCTCCAAGGTGGCACTGGCCGCACTGGCACGAACGCTGCACGGCTGGGGTTGGCCGCTGATCGATGCGCAGGTGGAAAATCCGCATCTGCTGCGCATGGGCGCCGAGCATCTGCCGCGCGCGCCGTTTCTGCAGCAGGTCCGCAGCGCGGTACAGGCGCCGGGCCGGGAAGGCGCCTGGACCCGGCTCGTCGGGCGCGTGCCGGCAGCGGATTTTGCCGGGGAATAACACAATCTTTGCAAGCTGGGCGTTTGACGCGTAAAATGCTGCGCCTTAGGCCCAGCGTGGCCGTTTTCTGAACCGCACAGGACTACATGTCGAAAGACGATTCCATCGAGTTCGAGGGCACCGTCAGCGAGACGCTGCCGAACACCACTTTCCGCGTTCGCCTGGAAAATGGGCACGAAATCATCGCCCACATCTCTGGCCGCATGCGCAAGAACTACATCCGCATCCTCACCGGTGACCGGGTCAAGGTTGAAATGACCCCGTACGACCTGACCAAGGGTCGTATCACCTACCGAATGAAGTAAGCGGCTGGCGCGTTGCGCCACCTCGACAAGGCCAGCCCTGGACGCTGGCCTTTTGTCATGCCTGGAATCCGGCCCTGCCGGACGGCACCCTGACCGAATGCACCGTGACATCGGTCAGCCATGCTTGCGGCAGATTCGCATTCTCAGCGGCGGCGTCATCGTGACATCCGATCCAGTCCGGATCGCCACCCTCGCCCCCGCCATGAACATGCCTTCCCTGCCCGCTGGCTTCGCCGCCCTGATACTCAGCACTGCCGCCCTGATCGCACCCGCCGCCCAGGCCGCCGACACGCCGTCGGCAAGCGCCGATGACAGCTGCATTGCCTTGAGCGAAGACCATCAGATCGTCCGCGCCAGCGCCGATCGCGATGTACTGCTGCGCAATGGTGACCAGCACTACCGCGTGGTGTTCAAAGCTTCCTGCAGCGGCGCCGTGACCTCGCGGCGGCTGGCCTTTGAAACCCAGGGCGAAAGCAACCAGCTCTGCGGCGGTTCACGCAGCGTGCTGAAGACCGATCGTGCCAGCTGCACGGTCGAGCGGATCGAACCCCTCGAAGCTGCCACCTTCAAGCGCATGGCCCGCCAGCGCAGCCGCTGAAGGCTGACACGACAAGGGCGGCCTGAGCCGCCCTGTCGTTGCTTCCGTTGCCGGGCACTGCCCGGCACATCCTTACTCCACCGTGGCCGGCAACAGCCGCTCCGGCTCGGCCTGCGCCTCGACCACCAGCTCGTCGTTGCGCACGTCGATGCTGACCTTGCCACCGTTGACCAGCTTGCCGAACAGCAGCTCGTCGGCCAGCGGGCGCTTGACCTTGTCCTGCAGCACCCGCGCCATCGGGCGGGCACCCATCAGCGGGTCGAAACCGTGGTGGGCCAGCCAGTCGCGCGCGGTCGGGGTGGCCGACAGGCTGACGTGCTTCTCCTGCAGCAGCATCTCCAGCTCGATCAGGAACTTGTCCACCACGCGCAGGATGTGCTCGAAGCCCAGCGGCTGGAACTGCACCACCGCATCGAGGCGGTTGCGGAACTCCGGGGTGAAGGCGCGACGGATGGTCTCCATCGCATCGGTGGCGTGGTCCTGCTTGGTGAAACCGATCGAGCGCCGCGAGGCCTGCGCCGCGCCAGCGTTGGTGGTCATCACCAGCACCACGTTCTTGAAGTTGGCTTCACGACCGTTGGTGTCGGTCAGCACGCCGCGGTCCATCACCTGCAACAGGATGTTGAAGATGTCCGGATGCGCCTTCTCGATTTCATCCAACAGCAGCACGCAGTGCGGCGTCTTGACGATCTTCTCGGTCAGCAGGCCACCCTGATCGAAGCCGACATAGCCCGGGGGCGCGCCGATCAGGCGACTGATCGAATGCGGCTCCATGTATTCGGACATGTCGAAACGGACCAGCTCGATGCCCAGCTGCAGCGCCAGCTGCTTGGTCACCTCGGTCTTGCCGACACCGGTGGGACCGGCGAACAGGAAGTTGCCGATCGGCTTTTCCGGATTGCCCAGGCCCGAGCGCGCCAGCTTGATGGCCGACGCCAGGGTGCCGATGGCAGGATCCTGGCCGAAGATCACCATCTTCAGGTTGCGCTCCAGGTGCTGCAGCACATCCTTGTCGGTAGCGCTGACCTGCTTGGCCGGGATGCGCGCCATCTTGGCGACGATGGCCTCGACCTCCTCAACGTCGATCAGCTCCTTGCGCTGGCCTTCCGGCATCAGGCGCTGGCGGGCACCGGCCTCATCGATCACGTCGATGGCCTTGTCCGGCAGCAGGCGATCGGCGATGTGCTTGACCGACAGGTCCACGGCCGCCTGCAGCGCTTCGTCAGCGTAGGTGACACCGTGGTGGGCTTCGTACTTGGACTTCAGGCCCTGCAGGATCTCGTAGGTTTCGCCCACCGTGGGCTCGACGATGTCGATTTTCTGGAAGCGACGGGCCAGCGCCCGGTCCTTCTCGAAGATGCCGCGGTATTCCTGGAAGGTGGTCGAGCCAATGCAGCGCAGCTCGCCCGACGCCAGTGCCGGCTTGATCAGGTTGGAGGCGTCCATGGTGCCGCCCGACGCCGAGCCGGCACCGATGATGGTGTGGATCTCGTCGATGAACAACACCGCATTGGGCACCTTCTTCAGCGCGGTCAGCACGCCCTTCAGGCGCTTTTCGAAGTCGCCACGGTACTTGGTGCCGGCCACCAGCGCGCCGAGGTCGAGCGAATAGATGACCGCATCGGCCAGCACGTCCGGCACCGAACCCTCAACGATGCGTCGGGCCAGGCCCTCGGCAATCGCGGTCTTGCCGACGCCGGCCTCGCCCACGTACAGCGGGTTGTTCTTGCGGCGACGGCACAGGACCTGGATGGTGCGTTCGATCTCGTCGGCACGGCCGACCAGCGGGTCGATGCGACCGGCACGGGCCTGTTCGTTGAGGTTGCTGGCGAACTCGGTCAGGGCATCGCCCTTGGGCTCCCCTTCGCCCCCTTCCATGCGGCCCTCCCCCTCGGACGAAGACGGCTGCTCGCCTTCCTCGCCCAGCTTGGCGATGCCGTGGGACAGGTAATTGACCACATCCAGCCGGGTCACGTCCTGCTGGTTGAGGTAATACACCGCGTGGGAGTCCTTCTCGCCGAAGATGGCAACCAGCACGTTCGCGCCGGTGACCTCCTTCTTGCCCGAAGACTGCACGTGGTACACGGCCCGCTGCAGCACGCGCTGGAAGCCCAGGGTCGGCTGGGTATCGCGGCCGTCATCTTCGGCCAGGCGGGACACGGAGGCCTCGATGGCCTGCTCCAGCTCCTGCCGCAGGCGGTCGCGCTTGTAGCACTGGCCGATGGTGTGTTCGAGGTCTTTGCTGAACATGGATTACTCCGGCGGCAGTTGGAGACAATATGCGGCCTGACTACGCGATTTCCATCACCCTAGCGGATTGCGACGTTCAGATGGCGTTAGCACTACCAGACGCTTGATCATCGTTCACTCCCGGACGGCCCACCCCACATGAGCGAACCCTACCTGAGCCGCTGGCGATTGCGACGTGATGGTCCTTCGATCCGTACCCCCCATGCCCGGCTCTGGCCGGTACTGACCGCCTCTGGCGAGGCGGCCATGTTGAAGGTGAGCACGGAGACAGAGGAACAGAACGGCCATCGCCTGCTGCGCTGGTGGAATGGCGACGGCGCCGCCCGCCTGCTGGCCCACGAAGGGCCGGCGATCCTGATCGAACGGGCGCACGGCGATTCGCTGCGGCAACGCTCGATCAAGGGCGAGGACGACGCCTGCACCATGATCCTGTGCCAGGTCCTGCTGCAGCTGCACCGGCCACGGAGCGCGCCGCCAGAAGATCTGGTCTGCCTGCGTAGATGGTTCGCCGATCTGCTGCAACCAAGGGCACCGCTGCCGCCATTGCTGGAACAGTGCAGATCGCTGGCGATGGCACTGCTGCAGGACGAGCAGGAGATCCGGCCCCTGCATGGCGACCTGCATCACGACAACGTGCTGGATTTCGGCGCGCGCGGCTGGCTGGCGATCGACCCGAAGCGGCTGCTGGGCGACCGTGCGTTCGACTACACCACGATGTTCAGCAACCCGGACCTGTGCGGGCCGGGCATCCATGTGGCGACACGGCCCGAGCGCTTCCATGCCCGGGTGGGACAGGTCTGCCGCCTGGCTGATCTGGAGCGCACGCGGCTGCTGCGCTGGATCGCGGCCAGTGCCGGCCTGTCAGCGGTGTGGTTCAGGGATGATGGCGACCCGGCCGACATCGATGAGGCGGTGGCCGTGATGGCCCTGCAGGCGCTGGGGGAAGCGTAACTGGAACCTGGCAGGTACCCACCCTGGTGGGCACGCCGCGCCAGAGTCAGGCCTTTTCCATCGTGCACAACAGCGGGTGCTGGTTCATCCGCGCGTACTCGTTGACCTGGGCCACCTTGGTTTCGGCCACTTCGCGGGTGAACACACCGCAGACGCCACGACCACGGGTATGGACGTGCAGCATGACCTGCGTGGCCTTTTCCAGGTCCATGTTGAAGAACTGCTGCAGGACATCCACGACGAAATCCATCGGGGAGTAGTCGTCGTTGAGCAGCATGACCTGGTAGAACGGCGGCGGCGCCACTTCCGGGCGCGCGGGTTCCACGGCAACGCCGTGCTCGTGGTGGGAATCGGGGGCGGACTCGCGAGGCATCTGCCGATTATAAGGGGTGCGACGGCCGCGCGCAGGCCCTGCGTGGAATGGACGGCACGGGCGCCCGCCGTCACAATTGCACCTTCCCACACTCTTGGTTTCACAGGATCTTCATGAAAAGGACCCTTCTCTCCGCCCTGCTGGTCGCCCTGGCTGCCGCTGGCACCGCTGGCGCTGCGACGACCGCTGACAGTGCGAAGGCCGACAAGGCCGTTGCCCGTCACCTGGAAAAGCTGGGCTACACCTACGAGATCGATGAAGACGGCGATTACCAGATGGTGTTCGATGTCGAAGGTGATCGCACCCAGATCGTCTATGTGCGCTCGTCGGTGGAAGACTTCGGCACCCACAACATCCGCGAAATCTGGTCGCCGGGCTACACCTCGCAGACCAAGCAGTTCCCGGTGGCCGTGGCCAACCGCCTGCTGGAAGATTCGCAGGACGCCAAGATGGGCGGCTGGGTGAAGCAGGAGTCGACCGCGATGTTCGTGGTGAAGATCGATGCCGACGCCACCTCCGATCAGCTCAGCGACGCCATCGATGCGGCCATCCGCACCGCCGATGCGATGGAGCTGGAGCTGACCAAGAAGGACGACCTCTGAGTTGAACACCTCGCCGGACCCGCGCTGGGCACCGCATGCAACCGTCGCCACCGTGGTGGTTGACGGCGGCAAGGTGCTGCTGGTGGAAGAAACCATCGCGGGCCGGCAGGTGCTGAACCAGCCGGCCGGGCACCTGGAGCCGGGTGAAAGCCTGGCCGAGGCCGCCCTGCGCGAGACCGTCGAGGAAACCGGCTGGACGGTGGAACTGACCGCCTTCATCGGCTGCTACCAGTGGACCGCCGGTGACGGCACCCCGTTCCTGCGCTTCTGTTATGCCGCGCGCCCGGTCTCGCACGACCCGGCGCGGCCGCTGGATGCCGGCATTGATCGGGCGCTGTGGATGACCCCGGCCGAACTGCAGGCCGCCGCCGGACGCCAGCGCAGCCCGCTGGTCTGGCAGGTGCTGGCCGACTACCTGGCCGGCCAGCGCTACCCGCTTGCACTGGTCCGGGAGGTCGCATGAGCAGCCCACGGGTGATGGTTGGCGTATCTGGCGGCGTGGATTCTTCCGTGGCTGCTTGGCGCCTGGTGCAGCAGGGCGAAGCAGTGGCCGGTCTGTTCATGCAGAACTGGGCCGACGACGGCAGCGGTGACTGCCGCGCCGAGGACGACCGCCGCGATGCGGTGGCGGTGTGCGGGCTGCTGGGCATTCCGTTCCATTTCCGCGATTTCTCCAACGAATACTGGCAGGGAGTGTTCGAGCACTTCCTGGCCGAATACGCCGCCGGCCGCACGCCCAACCCGGACGTGCTGTGCAACCGCGAAGTGAAGTTCAAGCACTTCCTTGATGCGGCCCGCGAACTGGGCGCCGAGCGGATCGCCACTGGCCATTACGCGCGCATTGCCCAGCGCGGCCAACAGTGGCTGCTGCTGCGCGGCGCCGACCGCTCCAAGGACCAGAGTTACTTCCTGCACCAGCTGGGGCAGGAACAGCTGGCGGCCACGCTGTTCCCGATCGGCGACCTGGAAAAGAGCGACCTGCGCCGGATTGCCCGCGACGTCAGCCTGCCGACCCACGCCAAGAAGGATTCCACCGGCATCTGCTTCATCGGCGAGCGCGATTTCCGCGAATTCCTCGGCCGCTACCTGCCGGCCAAGGCCGGGCAGATCCTCGATCCTGGCGATGGCACCGTGATCGCCGAACATCCCGGCGTTTTCTACTTCACCCTGGGCCAGCGCGAAGGCCTGAACATCGGCGGTGTGCGCGGCCGCCCTGCCGCGCCCTGGTATGTGGTCGGCAAGGACGTGGCCAGCAACGTGCTGTACGTCGACCAGGACCGTGACAGCCCGTGGATGCTGTCCAGCCGGCTGCGCTCGGAGACCGCCCACTGGATTGCCGGCGCACCGCCGGCACGGCGTTTTGAATGCACCGCGCAGACCCGCTATCGCCAGCCCGATGAGCCGTGCACGGTGGACGTGCTGGACGACGGCAGCGTGCAGGTCACCTTCGCCCGGCCGCAGCGTGCAGTCACCCCCGGGCAATCCCTGGTGCTGTATGACGGTGAGGTCTGCCTGGGTGGCGCGGTGATCGCCGCCACGGACGCGCCGCTGGAACAGCGCCTGCGCACCACCCCTTCTCCTTTTGAGGTAACCGCTGCATGAGTTTCACTGTCGACGACCGCGTTCTGGCTTTGGCCGGCATTGCCCAGGCCCTGCAGCAGGTACGCCGTATCGCCGATACCGGCCACTCCGACGCCGCTGCCGTGCGCACCGCCGTGGACAGCGTGTTCCGCGTCGATGCGTCCTCGCCGCAGGCGGTCTTTGGCGATCGGCACGCCCTGAAGTCCGGCCTGCGCCTGCTGCACAATTATTTCCGCAGCCAGGGCCAGGACCCGATCCTGCCCAAGCTGGCCCTGTCGGTACTGCAGCTGGAGCGCCGCTTCGTGCAGGACGGGGCCACCGTGAACAAGGTCGCCTCGGGCATCGAGCGCACGCAGCGCCAGGCCACCGAGCTGGGTGACAGCGGCCACCCCGATGTTCTGGCCGCGCTGGGCGGCCTGTATGCAGACACCATCAGCCACCTCAAGCCGCGGGTCATGGTGCAGGGCAACCCGCATTACCTGGGCCAGGCTGGCGTAGTGGCCGAGATCCGCGCGCTGCTGCTGGCCGCCGTGCGCGCCGCCGTGCTGTGGCGGCAGCTGGGTGGCAGCTACTGGGACTTCCTGCTCAGCCGCAAGGCGATGGTCGAGGCCGTGGACCGGCAGCTGGCCTGAGGCCACGCAGTCCGCCGGGCATGGCCCGGCGCTACCGACCGAGCGCCACGAGGGTAGCGCCGGGCCATGCCCGGCGGACGGCGCCAGAAATCCGGCGCATTCAGAGAGCACATCGACGTTAAAGAGAAAGGGGGTACGGCCGATACATCCTCCGTGCACCTCCCGAGAACGTCCATGTACTCACGCATTTTCATCCGTCTGGCCGCCCCCCTGGCTCTGACCCTGCTGCTCCCCTTCGCCATCGGTTTCGAATGGCCGGTCGCCCTGCGTTGGGCGATCCTGACCACGATGACGCTGAGCTGGCTCGGCTTTGCGTGGTGGACCGCCCGCGCCCAGGGGCACCGTTCCCCGGAACATGCCCGTGTCCTGCGTGAGCAGGACCAGCTGTTGACCGAACTGCGCAACTTCGTCGGCAATGAGATCGACGGTTCGCGTGGCGAAGTTGAACGCGCCCGCGACCTGATCCGCCAGGCCGTCTCCAGCCTCGGCGGCAGCTTCGATGCCATGAACCGCAAGTCGCGCCAGCAAAGCCAGGCACTGTCACGCATCGTCGACCGCGCCGGTGACGAAGGCGGCGCCGGCCTCGACGTTGCTCGTTTCGCCCAGCATGCCAGCCACCGCATGGAACAGCTGGTGGAAGCGCTGGAGCAGGTCAGCGGCCAGAGCAGCACCACCGTGCAGCACATCGACCAGATGGCGCAGCACCTGGATGGCATCTTCGCCCTGCTGGAAGACGTCAAGTCGATTGCCGACCAGACCAACCTGCTGGCCCTGAACGCTGCCATCGAAGCTGCGCGTGCCGGTGAAGCCGGTCGTGGTTTCGCCGTGGTTGCCGACGAGGTCCGCAACCTGTCCGAGCGTTCGACCACCTTCAACGAGCAGATCCGCAAGCTGGCGCACAGCTCCAAGGACGCCATCGCTAAGGTCCGCGAAACGGTTTCGCACATGGCCTCGCGCGATATGGACCGCTCCCGTGAAGCGCGCCAGGAAGCAGCGGCGATGCTGGACAACGTGGCGCAGATCAACGCGTCGCTGGGTGACGGCATGCGCGAAGTGTCCGACTGCGCGCGCTCGATCGATGGCAGCGTCGCAGAAGCCGTGCGTGCCCTGCAGTTCGAGGACATCGCCACCCAGGCCTTGGGCGGCGTGCATACCCACCTGGACCGCCTGACCGCGATCAACCGCGAAGCGGTGGCCCTGCAGGAACTGCTGCATCGGAATGGCGGCGTGTTCGACGAAGAAATCGCCTCTGCCCTGCAGCGCACCGGCAACCGCCTGCGCGAACTGCGCAGCGAATGGGAGCGCCCGCCGCACAAGCCTGTTGCCCAGCAGAGCATGGGCGCCGGTACGGTCGAACTGTTCTGAACCTGATGTCTGCTGCCCCATCCGGCAGCGTGCGAGGCCCCGGTTCTGCCGGGGCCTTCGCGTGTGACCCGCCTTTGGATGCATCCTGCAAGCGCACCATGACCCTGATCCGTGCCCTGCCCCCGATCAACGAGAACGAGCGCCCGCGCAATGCGGGCGTACGTGAGCAACTGCGCCAGCTGGAAGCGGTGGCCCGCGAAGAAATCCAGGAGCTGCAGAAACTGGCCGACGCGCGCCCTGCCCCACCGGCAGCCGGCGATGACGTGCTGGGCTTGGCGTGGGACCTGGGGTTGGATGGGGAAGCCTTGAGGTAGATCCACGCCATGCGTGGATGCATCTACCACGTGGCATGATGCCCCGGTCCCGCTCATGGAAGACCGATGGCCATCGCCCTGATCGCATTGCTGTTGATCGAAGTCCTGCTGCTGGTCCTCTGGTCGCCGTTTTTCTTCCGCACCGGCATCGCGCTGTTCAACCAGCGCATCGCCGCTACGCCGGCAGAGCTGGCGCAGCTTTCACTGGCCGGGCTGGAGCATGACCTGCCGGCCGATACGTGGCTTCGCCTGGTATTCCGCGCGCTGCCGGACGGCAGTGTCGCCTTCCGCGAGAGCTTCGCGCCGAGCTTTGGCGGCCGCTACTTTCCGCTGATGCGCGGGCGGGTGATGATCGATGCACGTCGCAGGGAGGTGCGGGTGGTCGGGCGGTGCAGCTGGTTCGCGCTGGGCCTGACACTGATGCTGGTGCCGATCATCCTGGTTCGACCGGCTGCGTGGCCGATGCTGGTGGCCCTGCCGCTGTTCTACATGGGCTACTTCATCCAGCGCCGACGCTATGCAGGCGTGGTCGAAGCGGTGCGCGCACGGCTGCGCTCCGAATTCCCACGGCGAATGGTGGCCGCACTGCAGTAGAGCCACGCCATGCGTGGATGGTCGCGCGTGCAGGCATCAGTGCCGACCAAGGTCGGCACCCACCAAAGCTGGCCCAAGGTCGGCACCCACCAGAGCAGGGTCACGGCGCTTCAGCGCACCAGCATCACTTCGCTGGCGGCATCGGTGCGGCCTGGGGCGAGGTGCTGCTGGCGCAGCCACTGCGCCAGGTCGCGCGGTGTAAGCGGACGCGAGTACAGATAGCCCTGGATCTCGTCGCAGCCCTGGCGGCGCAGCATGTCCTCTTCCTGGTGCGTTTCCACGCCCTCGGCCACCACCTTCATGCCCAGTGCGTGGCCCAGGTGCACGATGGCCTGGGTGACCTCGGCCGTACCGGAATCACTCAGCATGCCCTGCACGAAGCTGCGATCGATCTTCAGCCGGCCAACCGGAAAGCGGTTGAGGTAGTTGAGGTTGGAGAAGCCGGTGCCGAAGTCGTCCACCGCCAGCGGCACGCCGTGCCGTTCCAGCACATCGAAACAGTGGCGCAGGATGTCGGTGTCACGGATCAATGCCGATTCGGTCAGCTCCAGTTCCAGCCGCTGCGGCGGCCAGCCGTGCGCGTGGCAGATCTCGATCACGCGCTCGGCAAAACCACGATCACGCAGCTGCACCGCCGACACGTTCACCGCAATGCGCTCGAAATGCAGGCCGGCACGATCCCACGCAGCTGCCTGGCGACAGGCTTCGGACAGTACCCAGTCGCCGATACGAACGATTTCGCCGCATTTCTCGGCAATCGGAATGAACTCCGCCGGGCTGCAGTAGCCGATGCCCGGGCGATGCCAGCGCAGCAACGCCTCGATTGCGGGTGGCTCGCCGTGATGGGCGTGCAGCAGTGGCTGGTAGGCCAGGCTGAACTCGTCGCGCTCGATGGCGCCGTGCAGGCCGTGCTCGATCTCCAACCGGCGCTGGATCCGCGCCAGGGCGTCCTGGCTGTAATACTGGTAGGTATTGCGACCGGCTTCCTTGGCCGCGTACATCGCCGCGTCGGCAGCGCGCAGCAGTGAGTCGAAGTCGGTCTGGCTCTCACCGAGCATGGCGATGCCCACGCTGGCGCCCACTTTCAGGGTGGTGTCGCCACGGCGCAGCGGCTCGGCCAGCGAATTGATCAGCTTGCGCGCCACGTGCCCGGCATCCTCCGGTTCGGCCAAGTCGCGCAGCACCACGATGAACTCGTCGCCGCTGAAGCGGCCGAACAGGTCGTTGTTGCGCAGGTTCTGGTGCAGCCGGGTTGCGGCGGCCTTCAGCAGCGCATCGCCGGTGGCGTGGCCGAAGCTGTCGTTGATGTTCTTGAAGCCGTCCAGGTCGATGAACAGCATCGCCAGCGAGGTGCCGCGATCGCGCGCTTCCTCGATGGCTTCGGAAGTCTGCTCGCCCAGCAACACCCGGTTGGGCAGTCCGGTCAGCAGATCGTAGTGGGCCAGCAGTTCAATCCGCTCATTCGCTTCGCGCTCGCGGGTGATGTCTCGGAACAGGACGACAAAGCGCGGCGGCAGGCCATCACGACGGTCCAGTTCGATCAGCACCTGTACCCATACCCGCAGGCCCGACTGACGGTAGAAACACAGGTCCAGCTGTTCAGGCAGGCCGCCGCCGGCAATGCGTGCCAGCGCCGTTTCAAATGCGGCCCGCGAGTCCTCCGCATATAGCGCCAACGCCTGGTCCAGGGTGATGGGTTCCTTGCGCAGGCCGTGGATGCGGTAGCACTCCTCGGTCCACTGCATGTTGCGGGTGGCCACTTCGATCTCGCAACCACCGATGCGCCCAAGCGCGGACACGCGGTTGAGCAGTTCGGTGCGCCAACGGATGAGGGCATCGGTCTGATGCTGTTCGGTGATGTTCTGCACCTGCCCGAGCAGGCGCTTGGGCTGGCCATCCATGTCCAGCAGCGGCTGCATCCAGAGCCGCAGATGCTGCGACGGCTCGTTGGCGCCGCGGCTCAACTCCAGTTCGATGTTGGCGGCGCGGCCGTCGCGCCACAGGCGGCGCCAGGCCGCACGCAATGCGCCCCGCGAGCGCGGATGCAGCTGTTTCAGCCAGCGCCGCTGCCCGGGCGAACTCCCCTGCTGCAGGGCCAGCAGCGAACGCAGCTCTGGCGACCACCAGAACGTGCGGCTGTGCGGATCGAACGACCAGCTGCCCATGCTGGCAATGCGCTGGGCCTCGCGCAGGTGCAGCTGCTGTTCCTGCAGCAGGCCTTCCAGCTGTTTCTGCTGCTCGATATCGGTATGCGTGCCGACCATGCGCAGCGGCTGACCATCGGCGGTACGGGCCACCACCCGGCCGCGGTCCAGCACCCATCGCCACTGGCCATCGGCCTGGCGGAATCGGAACTGGGCGCTGTACTGCTCACTGTCACCGTTCAGGTGATCATCCAGCGCGGCGCGCACCTGGGTGATGTCGTCGGCGTGCACGCGCGCCAGTATCTGGGTGGCCGTTTCCTCACCCAGCGCGGGCGTGCGGGCCACCCGGTCGCTGGGAATATCCCAGTCCCACAGGCTGTGGCCGGCGCTGTCCAGTGCAAGCTCCCAGCGACCGCCACCATCGATGGGCACCGGCTCGGGCACGCTGAGGGTGAAGGCCAGCAGGTTGCCACTGCCGTCATGTACGGCGCGCAGGTGGCCATCGTAGTGGCCACGCGGGCCGCCCGGCAGCGTGCAGGCGACGATGCCACCGTCGGCGGCCAGCAGGCGCAAGTCTTCCAGCATCGGCGCGTAGGCGGCCACCGTGGCCGGCAGGCCATGCTCGCGCGCAGCCGGATTGGCCGCGAGCGGGCGCCCGCTGCGGTCGACGATGACCAGCGCCGAGGCGAGCGGATGCTGCAGCAGGCTGGCGATGATCCCTTGGTCCACGCGATCTTGCTCCGGATGAAACGCCCGACAGCGGGGCACGCAGTGGTTAACGGCGCCTGCGGCGGATAATTGAGTGGCCAGGGCACACCTGCGCGGTAAGATGGCCCGCACCCCTTCTTCCCTGCCCGCCTCCCTGCCCTGTCCATGCCCGTAGAACCGACCGGCACCGCCCCTGTTCCCGACCCGCGGATGGCGCAGGCGCTGGGACGCGACCGTCGGCGCATCGTGCTGAGCTACCTGGCGTTGGCGCTGGCCTGGATGATCGCCACCGACGGCGCGGTGACCGCGCTGGTACCCGATCCGCAGCAGGCGGCGCTCTGGCAGAGCATCAAGGGCGCATTCTTCGCTTTGGCCAGCGCGGGCCTGCTGTACCTGCTGCTGCGGCCGCTGGCCGAGCACGTGCTGCACACCCATGCCCGCCTGCAGGCCTCCGAGCTGCGCCTGCGGCAGATGTTCGAGGGCAACCCGGGCCCGATCCTGGTGTATGACCTGGACAGCCTGGCCATCCTCGATGCCAATCCGGCCGCGTGCAGCACCTTTGGCTGGGACCGCGAGGCGCTTCTGGCACAGACCATCGACGTGCTCTGGCCACCCGGCCAGGACCAGGCGTTGCAGACCAAGCTGGAGGAGATCCGCGGCGCGCCCGAGCAGCTGTGCATCCTGCGCGCGCAGTTGCAGCTGCGTGATGGCAGCCTGCGGCAGATGGAACTGCGTTCGAATGCGATCGACTACGACGGCCACACTGCGCGCCTGCTGATCGCCATCGACCGCACCGCCGAAGACCTGGCCCAGCTGCGGCGCGACCAGGCATTGGCACGCGTGGAAGAAGCCCACGAACTGGCCCGGATCGGCGCGTGGGAGCTGGACCCGACCACCGGCCAGGGCCGTTACTCCAACCAGGTCTATCGCCTGCTGGGCCGTCGCCCGCCCGAGGCGCGACGCTGGCACCGTTTCGACGAGCTGCTGGTGGCAGCCGACCCGGCCACGGCCGCACAGACCGACCAGGTGCTGGCCGAGCTGTGCTCGGGTGAGCAGGTGCAGGTGGATGTGTTGCTGCCGGTGCTGGCAATGGATGGCCGTGCGCTGATGGTGCACCTGCGTGCCGCCAGTGGCGTGGATGAGGCCGGCCGTGACCGGATACTGGGTACGTTGCAGGACGTGACCGAGCGTGAGCAGTCGCGGCGCCTGCTGCGCGAACGCGAAGAGCAGTTCCGCGAGCTGGTGCGGGTGTTGCCCGATGGCGTGGTGATCCTGTCCGACGAACATGTGCTGTACGCCAATGCGTGGGCAGCCGGCTTGTTCGGCTACGGCAGCCACACGCTGCTGGGCGAACCGCTGTCGGCCCTGGTGGCAGGCGGCGACCTGGACCGGATGCGCGTGCAGATGCGCGCCGGGCAGCCGCAGCACAGCCCGGGCCACAGCAGCGTGGTGGCCATGCAGCGCGCCGACGGCCGCAGTTTCCAGGCTGGCATTGCGGTGGGCGACGTGCGCTATGGCGGGCGCGACTGCAAGCTGCTGATCGTGCGCGACCTGAGTGAATCCGAACAGACCCGAAGCGCGCTGGAGACCAGCAACCGCGAGCTGCAGGCGATGGCCGGCCGCCTGTTCTCGCTGCAGGAAGACGAGCGCCGGGCAATCTCGCGCGACCTGCACGATGACATCGGCCAGGCGATCACCGCGATCAAGCTGTCGGCCTATGCGGCGCAGGACGAGGACGATGCGCAGCGGCGCGGCGAGGACTTGGCGCAGATCGTCAGCCTGGCCGACACCACCGTCGCCAAGCTGCGCGACATCTCCACCCTGCTGCGGCCGCCGCAGCTGGATGCGCTGGGCCTGGAAGCGGCATTGAGCTGGCAGGCACGCGTGCTGTTCCGCTCGTCCACCGTCGAGCTGCAGGCCGAGATCGAATCGCTGCCCACGCGCCCGGACAACAGCATCGAGCAGGCCTGCTTCCGCATCGCCCAGGAAAGCCTGACCAATGCACTGCGCCACGCGCGCGCCAGCCAGGTGGTGCTGCAGCTGCGTGATGTGGATCAGCGCGGACTGCACCTGATGATCCGTGACGATGGCGAAGGGTTCGACCCGGATGGCCCGCGCGGCCTCGGCCTGATCGTGATGCGCGAGCGCGCACAGAGCGTGGGCGGCCATGTGCGGATCGAGTCGGCGCATGGCGCCGGCACCCTCGTCGATGTCCACCTTCCTTACCAGGCCGCTGCTACCGCGGCCGTCGAGCCAGCGGAATACTGAGCCCATGTGGAACCCCAACCTGCCCCCGGTCAGCATCGACGATGCACCTGATCGCCTTGGCGCCGGCAACCCCGAGCTGCAGGCGATGGTTGCCGAAGCCGCCTCCGGAGGCACCCCGCTGATGCTGATGCATGTGGACATCGACCACTTCGCCTCGGTCAACGAGAACATGAGCGCCGAGGTCGGTGACCAGGCCCTGGTGCTGGTGGCCCAGCGCCTGCAGTCCTACCTGCGCGGACGCGGCATGCTGTGGCGGCATGGCAGCGACGAGTTCCTGATTGCCGTGCCGCGCACCGCCGATCTGCCCCTGGCCGAGGATTTCGCCGAAGAGATCCGCCAGCAGATGGAACTGCCGCTTTCGGTGCTGCCCTATACGCTGTTCATGACCGGCAAGCTGGGCGTGAGCCTGTGCCCGGAGCACGCCAGCAACGCGTCGCGCCTGCTCGACCATGCCGAGGACGCGCTGTACCAGGCCGCCCGCGAAGGCGGTAATGCGGTGCGCATCCATGCGGTGGACACGCCGCCGAGCGCGCACAGCGAGAGCATCATCGCCCGGCAGATCGTCGATGCCATTCCCAACGGCGAACTGAAGCTGCGTTACCAGCCGTTGGTCAGTGCCCGCGATGGCCATGTGGTGGGCATGGAGGCGCTGCTGCGCTGGCAGTCGCCGACCCTGGGCATGCTGGTGCCGGAGCGTTTCATGCGCACCGCCGAGCGCCTGGGCATCATCGTGCAGATTGGTACGTGGGTGCTGGAAGGTGCGCTGAAGCAGGCCCGGCTGTGGCGCGACCAGGGCTTTGATGACTTCACCATCGCGGTGAATGTGTCCACCCTGCAGCTGCTGCGCCCGAACTTCTTTGCCGAAGTGATGGGTGTAATCCAGGCCTCCGGCGTGCCGGCGCAGATGCTGACGCTGGAAATCAACGAAAGCGCGCTGACCAACAACGTCAACTTCGTCCACGAAACCCTGGCCAACCTGCGCAACGAAGGCATCAGCCTGAGCCTGGACAACTTCGGCACCGGCGATTCAAGCCTGAGTGCGCTGGTGCGCTACCCCGTGGACAAGCTGAAGATCGACCGCAGCTTCATCAAGAGTGCTCCGGCCGGCAACCGTGAAGCGGCGATTGCACGCGCGATCATCGCGATGGGCCACCAGCTGGGCATGACGGTGATCGCCAACGGCGTGGAATCGCAGGCACAGCTGGGCTTCCTGCGCCGCAACGACTGCGACGTGTTCCAGGGTTATCTGTTCGGCGAACCGATGTCCGCCGATGCCGCCGGCATGACCCTGCGCCGCCGCTACCTGCGCCCGGAAGCGTTCGCCGAAACCCGCCCGGACCGCACCCTGCTGCTGCTGGATGACGAGGAGAACGTGCTGCGCTCGCTGGTGCGCCTGTTCCGCCGCGATGGGTACCGCATCCTGGCGGCGGGCAACGTACGCGATGCGTTTGATCTGCTGGCCATCAACGATGTGCAGGTGATCCTGTCCGACCAGCGCATGAGCGACATGAGCGGCACCGAGTTCCTGGGCCGGGTGAAGATGCTGTACCCGGACACGATCCGGCTGGTGTTGTCCGGCTACACCGACCTCAACACGGTGACCGATGCGATCAACCGCGGTGCGATCTACCGGTTCCTGACCAAGCCGTGGAACGACGACGAGCTGCGCAAGCACATCCACCAGGCCTTCCGCACCTACGAGGAACAGCGGCGCAGCAACGGTGGCCTGGCGGCTGTCGAGCCGGCCGACGGCGGTGAGGATCGTTCCCCGCTGCGCTGAACCCCGCACACGGGTAGTGCCGGCCGCTGGCCGGCAGATGCGGGGTTTCCAGGTTCATCGGGTTGCCGGCCAGCGGCCGGCACTACCGTGCTGCTTCAGCGCGGCTGCTTGATCGGCAGCACCAGGCGGAAGCGCGAGCCGACGCCTGGGGTGCTGTCCAGATCGATGCGGCCGTGGTGCTTGTTGATGATGCTGTAGGAGATCGACAGGCCCAGGCCGGTACCACTGCCCACCGGCTTGGTGGTGAAGAACGGATCGAAGATGCGCTGGCGCAGTTCCGGCGAAATGCCGCCGCCGGTGTCTTCGAACTCGACCCATACCGTGTCGCCGTCCACGCCGGTACGCACGGTGATCGTGCCGCGCTCGGCAATGGCATGGCCGGCGTTGAGCAGCAGGTTCATGTAGACCTGGTTCAACTCCGAGGGCAGGCATTCCACCAGCGGCAGCTGGCCGAACTCGCGCACCAGGTGCACCTTGTACTTGAGCTCGTTCCAGATGATATTGATCGTCGACTCAAGCCCGGAATGCAGGTCGACCAGCTTCCACGATTCATCGCGGCCGGAATAGGAGAAGTCCTTCAGGTCGCGCACGATGCGGGTGACGCGCTCGATGCCTTCACGCGACTCGGCCATCAGCTGCGGTAGATCACGGCTGATGAAATCGATGTCCAGGCGGTCACGGATATCGTCGATTTCCGGAATCAGCGCCTTCGGGTCGGGCGCACGCAGGGCGCGTTCGTAGGCTTCGATTACCGTGAACAGGCTGCGCAGGTATTCCTGCAGGCTGCCCAGATTGGAATGCACGTAGCCGATCGGGTTGTTGATCTCGTGCGCCACGCCGGCGGCAAGCTGGCCGATGGAGGCCATCTTCTCCGACTGCAGCAGCTTTTCCTGGGTGCCGTTCAAGCGCAGGTAGGCCTGGCGCAGTTCGGCATGGCGCTGCTGCAGTTCGCGTTCGTAGTCTTCCTGGCCTTCGATATGGCGGAACAAAGCCAGGTAGTGCCCCGAACCAGGTTCGCCATGGAAGTACAGATGGGCGATGACCACGCCCTCGCCCAGCGGCAGGCTGCCGTTCCAGTGACCGTGCTGCCGCGCATGTTCCAGCGCATCCGGCGGCAGCAGCTGACGCAGGCGCTGCGGCGGCGGCAAGGCGCCTTCGTCGCTGCCCAGCAGGCTCTGCGCGGCCGGGTTGGCCAGGGCGACCTGCCCATCTTCGGTGAACAGCAGCAGGCCCTCGCGCAGGCGCTCAAGCAGGGCCTGCAGCACCGGCTGCGGCGGAAGGGGGGCGGTAACCAGAACGTTGGCGGCAGACACGGCAGCTCGGGGCGATCAAACAGGCGCCCAATATACGCGTTCATGCGGCGGCCTACAGCCGCCATCGGGCGGTCCGCCGACCGCCGGTCCTGTCTCAGGCGACGGCGAGCGGCCGCCGCGCGGTGACGGTATGCGACTGGCCCTTGGCATCGTATGCCGAGGACTCTTCGGTGCGGCCCATCTGGCGCAATGCCCAGTTGACCTCGCGCCGGCGCCGCGACAGCAGCACACCGTTGGCGCGGTTGCGCTCGGCCAGTTCCTGCAGCTGCTCGCCCTCGCCCACCGGTGGCGCGCCTTCCAGCGCACGCAGCGCTTCCAGCTTCGCACCGGTGGCGCGGATCAGGGCATGCACGTCGTGCTCGACCAGGGCCTGGCGCTCAACGTCCAGGGCCTGGGCAAGGCGCTGCAGCGGCTCGCTCATCGCCGCGGTCATCCTTGCAGCTGCTGGTCCAGTTCAAGCATGCGCGAAGCGATCGCGTCCGGATTGATCTTGTAGGTGCCGTTCTGCAGCGATTCGCGCACCGCTGCGACACGCTGGGCGTCGATCGCCGGAGCGGTGCTCAGCTCACGCTCGATGGCCTGCAGGTTGGTGGCTTCGCCGGTCAGGCGCAGGCTGTCGGCCGCCTCGACTGGACGTGCCGCCGAATCGGTGCTGACGCCGGGCTTGGCGGCCGGGGTGGTCACGCTGCGCAGTGCCTGGGGGACCTGCAGGTTGCCGTCGATTTTCTGGCTCATGGGGTGTCCTGGAGTTGCCGTACACAAGGGATAACGGCCGCAGGGCCGTGATCTTTAGGGGAATTCTGCATTATTTCAACGCGCCACGATTACGTCACCGGTCGCGTCCACCGTGCCCTGCACGATACGGCGCGAGGACAGGTTTTCCACCGAGACGCGCTCGTTCTGCCCGGCATCGCCCAGTGCGCGGCCGGCGATGCGGACCTCGACCGAACCACGCCGCGATACCAGTGCCACATTGTCTCCTCGCTTGATGAGACGCTGTGCGACCAGATCGTTGCTCGACAACAGTGTTCCTGCCGGCAACGGCCGACGGGCGATGCGGCCGATCGCTGCGGCAGGATCGGCCAGCACTGCGCCGGCAATCCGTGCCGCGTCACGCTGGGCAGTACTGATATCGGCAGCGGCGATGGATTCTCCAGTGCCGATGCCACGGGTCAGCACCAGCACGGTCTGGTTGCGGCGCACCTTCACCGGCACGAACAGGCGCCAGCCACCGGCGTCGGGACAACTCACTTCCACGGTGGTGTTCGCCGTGGGCTGCACCTGCAACGCGCCGCCGCATTTTGGAAGGCGCAGCGCATCGGCGACGACCGCCTCACCTTCAGTGCCGGCGGCGAGGGTCGACAACGCGGCAGCACGGATGCTGGCCACCGGCTGCCAGTCGGCAGCGGTTGCCCACGGCGTGGCCACGGCCATGGCAGTGGCAAGGAAAAGAACAATGCGGCGCATGGCGCCTCCTGTCGGTAAGACCTGGCCCAGACGCGTGCAAGCTGCGTGCCACAGGCACAGGGCGGACAGCTTCCCGGCCGCGGCGCTGCACTCGCCCTCAAGTTCCACCCTGCCCGCGCCGATACAGCAGCCATGTCCCATGACCTGCTCAACCGGATCGACCAGCGAACCCGACTGGCCGGCCACAATCGCCTGGCGCTGCTGCTGTTCCGCCTCGGCGGACGTCAGCTTTTTGGCGTCAATGTCTTCAAGGTGCAGGAAGTGCTGCGCCGCCCGGAACTGTTCCAGGTGCCCGGCCTGCCCGGCCAGTTCGCCGGCGTGGCCGACGTGCGCGGCCGTTCGGTGCCGGTGCTGGACCTGGGCCTGGCCATCGGCCACCCCGAGCGCGAGCCCGATGCGGACACCGCACCCGGTTACCTGGTGGTGACCGAGTTCAACCGCTCGATCCAGGGCTTCCTGGTCAGCGGCGTGGAGCGCATCGTCAACATCGCGGTGGAAGACATCCACCCGCCGCCGGAACTGGGCGCTGAATCGAGCTACCTGACCGCGGTGACCCGCTTCCAGGGCGAGCTGATCCAGGTGATCGACGTGGAAAGCGTGCTGGCCGACATCGCCCAGGTGCGCGGTGAGGCCGTGCTCGACCCGACCATGGCCATGCCTGCCGACGCCCCCCAGCTGCAGGTGCTGGTGGTGGATGATTCGCGGGTGGCGCGCCAGCAGATCCGCAGCGTGCTGGACCAGCTGGGGGTGGGCGCGACCCTGCTCTCGGACGGCAAACAGGCGCTGGACCACCTGCTGCAGATCCATGCCTCGGGTGAAAACCCGGCCGAACGCTACGCCATGGTGATCTCGGACATCGAGATGCCGGCGATGGACGGCTACACGCTGACGACGGAAATCCGGCGCCATGCCGGCCTGTCCGGGCTGTACGTGCTGCTGCATACCTCGCTGTCGGGCGTATTCAACAATGCGATGGTCGAGCGCGTGGGTGCAAATGCCTTCGTCGCCAAGTATTCGCCGCACGAACTGGCCGACTTCGTCCTGGACCGCCTGCGCAAGGTGGCGATGGCGGCGTAAGGCTGCCCCGGGGTCGGATCCCGGCACGGGCTCCGACCCCACATTGCAACGCACCGCTCACGGGGTCAGAGCCCCTGCGGGGGGCTGACCCCGCCGTTTTGGCACACCGCTTGCAGCTTCCCGGGCAACGTTCCCGTGGGAGTGCACCGTGCGCAACCTGATTACCGACTACCTGGGCGTCCATGCCCAGGCAATGCCGTTGCGCGAACAGCGCATGAAGCTGATCGCCAGCAACCTCGGCAATGCCGACACCCCCGGCTACAAGGCCCAGGACCTGGACTTCGATTCGGCCCTTCGCCATGCGCAGGGGCTGGATGCCAACGGCCTGATGACCACCACCAACGAGCAGCACTACGAAATCGGTGGTGGCCTCAACCCGTTCCAGGTGGCCCGCGAGGGCGTACAGCCCAGCATCGACGGTAACACCGTCGACCCCGACGCCGAACGCGCCGCCTATGGCCGCGCTGCACTGGAATACCGCGCCTCGCTGAGCTTCGTCGAAAGCAAGGTGCGTTCCATGCTCACCGCGATCACGGGGCAATAAGCCATGAGCAACCTGCCGATCTTCGATATCGCCGGCTCCGCGCTGCAGGCGCAGTCGGTGCGCATGAGCACCATCGCCTCCAACCTGTCCAACGCTGACAGCATCGCCGGCTCGGCCGACGCGGTGTACAAGCCGCTGGAACCGATCTTCCAGGCGGTCACCAGCAAGACCGATCCGAACATCACCTCGGTGCAGGTCAAGGAGATCACCCAGAGCAACGCGGCGCCGATCAAGCGCTACGAGCCGGGCCATCCGCTGGCCGACGGCGACGGCTACATCTACCAGCCCGACGTCGATCCGGTGGCGCAGATGGTCAAC